>VOFK01002147.1_pt1 | contig 17255 bp, 32 predicted proteins | sample 5384121 | NCBI WGS metagenome assembly VOFK01 (sample SAMN12384730, study PRJNA508395) | human gut metagenome | isolation source: healthy gut J | host: Homo sapiens
TTTTTCTTTTTGATTTTTAACTGTTCGATAAAATATATTCCGTTTTGGAGGAGTAAACTGATTATGTGTGGAATTGTTGGTTTTGGGACGCGAAAATGCGCTCCCCATTCTGATCAAGGGTCTGTACAGTCTGGAATACCGCGGCTATGACTCCGCCGGGATCGCCGCATTCACCAAGGAAGGCCTGCGTCGTAAAGACCCGCGGCCGCATCGCTAACCTCGAGGAGAAGATCCGTGAGGTCGGCTGCGATATGAAATGCACCTGCGGTATCGGCCACACCCGCTGGGCAACGCACGGCCGAGCCGTCCGACCGCAACTCGCATCCGCATCTGGGCGGCAAAGGGGCAAGGTAGCAGTTGTACACAACGGCATCATTGAAAACTAGGAACTGCGCGAACGCCTTGAAGCGCATGGTTATGAGTTCAAGTCCGAGACCGACACCGAAACCGTTGCGCATCTTGTCGACTATCTGCACACCGGCAAGCAGGAGGATCTGGCAAAAGACCGTTCTGCAGGCCGTACAGCGTCTGCGCGGCTCTTACGCACCTGGGCGTAGTCTCGATGGATAACACGCAGGAGATCGTTGCCGCGCGCCGCGGCAAGCTGCTCGTCATCGGTATCGGTGAAGGCGAAAACATGATCGCATCTGATATCACCGCTATTATCAGCCGTACCCGGAAGTTCATCATTCTTGACGACAATGAAGTAGCGATCGTACGTCCGGATGAAGTCATTGTCATGAACGAATTCGGCGACAAAGTCGAAAAAGGAAGTTCAGACCGTCAACTGGGATATGTCCGCAGCAGAAAAGGGCGGCTATCAGCACTTCATGCTCAAGGAGATCATGGAACAGCCTAAGGCTTGTTACGGATACCGTGACCCCCGTATCAAGAACAATGCCGTTTGTTTCGAAGACAACGGACTGACCGATGAGCGTCTGCGCGACATTGAAAACATCCACATCATCGGCTGTGGCTCTTGCGCTGCATGCAGGCATGGTCGGCAAGCGCGTCATCGAGGCAATGTGCCGTATCCGCTGCTCGGCCGAGGTCGCAAAGCGAATTCCGCTATGAAACCCGATCATCGGCAAAAAAGGATATGTGCATCGTAATCAGTCAGTCCGGTGAGACAGCTGATACGCTTGCTGCAATGCGTCTGGCGAAGCAGGCCGGTGCATTCACCATCGCGATTGTAAATGTGGTCTCCTCTACGATCGCACGCGAAGCTGATGGTGTCCTGTACACCTGGAAGCCGGCCCGGAGATCGCTGTTGCAACGACCAAAGGCTTACTCCCGCGCAGCTTGCCGCGCTGTATCTGATTTCCGTAAAGATTGCGCGCGTGCGCGGTCTGATCTCGATCGGCGACGAGCGTGCGCTCTGTGCTGAGCTTCAGCGGCTGCCGGAATGCATCACCGAAGCGCTCAAATGTCAACCGGATATGCAGCGCATCGCTACGCTGTATGCAAACCGCCCCCAGTGTCTTTTTCCTCGGCGCGGTCTGGACTATGCCGCAGCTCGAGGCATCCCTAAGCTGAAGGAGATTTCCTATCTCCACTCTGAGGCATACGCGGCGGGTGAGCTGAAGCATGGCACGATTTCTTTGATCGAGGATGGCACTTTCTCGTTGTTGCTCTGGCAACCCAGCCCGCGCTGTTTGAAAAGACGGTCTCCAATATCCGTGAGGTCGTTGCACGCGGCGCCTCTGTCGTTCTGGTAACAACGGATGACTTCACCGGTGATGAATCTGTCTGCCAGCATATTATCCGCCTGCCCAAGTGCCTGTACGAATTTTCTGCTTCGCTTTCGATCATCCCAATGCAGCTTTTTGCATATTATGTTGCAGTTGAGCGTAACTGCGATGTGGATAAGCCGCGTAACCTCGCCAAGTCGGTTACAGTTGAATAAGCTAATTTTATTGTTAGTTTTGCACAATCTATACCAGTCGTTTTAAGTGAAAAAAATAGTAGATTTGTCGATATTTTCTTGACATTTCCAGTTAAAGCGCATATAATATTTATCGACATGAGAAATAATGAATCAACACTCCTCTCCCCAGAAATGTCCGACGAGACTTTGTGCCGTCTGGCGCAGCAGTCGAACGGCTCTGCGGCGGAGGATCTGGTCAAAAAGGTATACCCGTCTGGTCAAGACCTGCGCACGCCCCTTTTTTTCTTGCCGGAGCAGACGCAGAAGATGTGATCCAGGAGGGGATGCTCGGACTGATGAAAGCGATACGGAATTTGACAGCACCAAAGGCGTTCCATTCAGCGTATTCGCCAGACTGTGTATTCAGCGGAAAATATATTCCGCAACACGCTCTGCATCAGCTCTTAAGCATCGACCGCTCAATCAGTCATGTCAATAGATCGACCTCTGTTTGAAGACCTTTGCGGAATCGCACACACGGGTAACGGCACCGATAGGTGATCCAGAATCGCTGGTGATTGGCAATGAGGAGAGGAAGAGCGCACTAGGCAGCTCTACTCGCTCTTGTCTGAATTTGAGGCAAACGTTTTTGACATTATTTCTGGACGGTCTCTCCTATGAGGAGATGGCGGAAACGCTCGGAAAGCCCGTCAAATCGGTGGAAAACGCCATCCAGCGCATCAAGCGAAAATCGGCTAAGATCAATCCCTGTTAGGCGATTACAGGCCTCAGCCTGTTCGCAATATAATCAAGTTCCCCAGCGAACGCAATCAAAGAGAGGTAAAAAGGAACATGTACGAAGACAAGACTTTAGTATGCAAGGAATGCGGTAAGGGAGTTCGTGTTCACCGCTGGCGAGCAGGAGTTTTACGCAGAGCGCGGTTTCCAGAACGAGCCGCAGCGCTGCAAGAGCTGCCGCGACGCACGCAAGAACGCTGCTCGCGGTCCGCGTGAGTTCTTCACCGCTACCTGTGCTGCATGCGGCGGCGAGGCTCGCGTTCCGTTCGAGCCGAAGTCTGACCGCCCGGTATATTGCAGCGAGTGCTTTTAGCAAAAATGCGCGAGCAGTAATATTGTAACGCTGAAAGAGCAAAACGATCACGATAAAAAGCGCCAGTAATGATTTTCTCATTGTTGGCGCTTTTTTTTTTAATTGTAAATTGCAACAACAAATCGAACACCGATCAGGGGAGTTAGTCCGCGGCACCATGGAGAAAAACCCTGAACGAGCCGCTGAAAAAGGGAGGCTGAGTCGCTGACGCAGGCCTTACGTCCATTCTGCGGTGTAAAGAATCCTTACACAATGCCCGACCGCAGTCCGGCAGTTCCGCTCGAAGCTCGAAGTATGTACGGGACACATCTTCTTAACCATCTGACCGCCGATCGAACCCGCCTGGACGGCTGGTCAGATCGCCGTTATAACCCTGCTTTGAGGTTGACGCCGACCTCGCTTGCAGCCTCCATCTTAAACTGATCCATTGCGGCGCGTGCTTCAGGTACCATGCCCTGATTGGAACCGTTTTTCGTGTTAGTCATAACTTTGATCTCTCCTTTACGATTTGTGTGTTGTGGCTTGCTGATAGTATGTTGCGCAAAAATAATAGCGATATAAGTTGAAAAATGTGGCGTACCTGCCGGAAACCGCAAAAAGAAAAACAGAGTTTTTACAGATTTTGCAGAGACTTATCGTCTTGCGTACTGCATGCTGAATAAAGATGTTGCACTGCTGTGAGCTTATCATCTTTTTTTTCGCTCGTATTCATCAGAATTCTTGACAGAATAGCGATTGGATGATAGTATAATTGAATGGATACTCATGTATCACGGAGGGATTTTGTTGGCTGTCAGACATAAGCGCGCGGATATGGATTGCTGCGAAGAACACATTGTTCATATGGATGCGGTAGAAACTGCGCGCAGGCAGATGCCGGATGATGATATCACGACCGCAGCGTCTCGATTTTTTCAAGGCGTTTTCCGATAAAAACACGCCTGCGTATTCTGACAGCGCTGGTATCGGCGGAACTTTGCGTCTGCGATATCGCGACACTGCTCGGCATGAGCCAGTCGGCAATTTCCCATCAGCTGCGTTTTTTTGAAACAGGCCGTCTTGTAAAAGAGCAGAAAAACGGAAAGACCGTATACTATGCCTTGTGTGATGACCATATCCAGACGATACTGGCGCAAGGTATCGCACATGTGCAGGAGGGATAGAAGATGACGAAAATACAACCCCACAGATGGGGTCGCCGGAAAAGGAGCCGCTGCTGAAGAGTGAGGGGACAGATCAGACATCTGCTGAAGAACTGCTCGATCAGATCAGCGCGAAAAACCGACGATTTTCCGACTGTAGAAAGCATCCTGCAGGAATTCGGCATAAACACCGCCGAAGCATCCGGGACGCAAAACGAGGATGCCGGGACAGAAAATATGCCGGAGAGGACACCTGGATACAGAAGAACAGGAGCATGCCGAGCCGCAGGAGGAAACGGAAACGCCCCCCGGAATAGAACCCGACAGGGCGGAAGCAGTAACTGGAGACGGATAAGGATTCGGCATCTCTCGATCAGGCAGAACAAGAGTCTAAGCAATCCGGAAGAGAAGGAAAAAACACAGGCTTCTTCGCCGGAGAGCAAGGCTGAGCATGAGACTGTGCCTTCGGAGAAAGCATCAGAGGAAAACCGTCGGAAACGAAAGGCGAAGAAGTGCAGCCGGAGGCTGCTGCAGGAAAGCAGACTGTGGAAAAAAGAACCGCCCCAGCAGGAAAAAATCGCCGCGAAATTCGGAGGATGACCTCGGATCACAGGCTGAGGGATGAGGGCAGCGAGCAGGAAGGTACAGAAGATGCTGAAAACGCATCGGCTGAACCAGAGTCACCGCCCGGAGCAGAGGCGCCGGATGAGGAAGAAAGCGGCGTTGATAAGGCGGTTGATAAGCTCAAACATCTCTGGAAAATAGAGAAAAAACCCAGAAAGAACAAGGAAAAGAAACGGTTTAAGGATGATCCGGAAGAAGAAAAACGGCATCTGAGGCCGAAAAAAATATGCAGCCTCTGTCTGCTGCCCTTGCGATGCTGCATCAAAAGCGAGAGCGAGACGGAAGGCATGTCGTTCATGGAACGAGCGCAGTATTTCCGGGCCAAAATGCGACGAAGGGGGAGCAGACCCGTCTGCGGCGGGAAAATGCCAAAAGAGGAGCGTCGAGCGGCGGCGAAGGCCGATATCAGGCGATGTACATGATGGATATGCAGTTCACATTGATTCGGCTGATTGCATCGGCAGCACTTGTGATTGCCGGAGCGCCGTTCGGGAGCGATGATCATATCGCCTTTATCCTTTATCTTCTGGCTTATCTGCTGGCAGCGATCCCTGTTGCCGGGAACGCAATACAGGAGCTTTGTCGCACGGGCGGTTTTTCAGTGAATATCCGCTCATGCTTGTGGTATCGCTCGGCGCGTTTCTGCTGCATCACCGTCCGGAGGCCGCGATTGTGCTGTCCTTCACGGTGTCGGAAAGATTGCAAGTGATTTTATTCTTGCCCGGCGCGAACAGCGAAATGCCGCAGCAGGCAAGCTACGCATACCGGAAAAAGCGGCTGTCGTCAATATGAAAGGCGAAGAGCGCATGGTCAGTCCGGCAGAAGTCCGAATTGGTGAGTTTGTTCTTGTTCGTTCGGGAGAGCGTGTACCGCTTGACGGCGTCGTGATTCGCGGCGAGGGCACTGTTGACGAGAGCATTATCACGGGCGACAGCGAACCTCGCAGCCGTCAGCAAGGATTCGCATGTGCTGGCGGGCAGCCTGTATACCGGCTCGCTTCTGCTGATGCGGACTATGGTTCGCTTCGATGACAGTGCAATAAGCCGTATTATGCGCGTGCAGGAAGACAGCAGTGAACATAAGGCAGCACTGGAACGCAGTATGCTGCTCATGGTATCGCGCTTCATTCCCTTCATGTTTATCCTGGCTGTACTGCTTGCGATCGTACCGCCGCTGCTCAATCCTCGACAGCCCCGCTTCAGAGCTGGGTATATCGTGCACTGACGCTCCTTGCAGTAAAGCTGTCCGGCAGCGCTCGCTGTTTCCGTTCCGCTTGTATTCTGGTGCGGCAGCAGCAGACTGGCTCGAAAAGGCGTACATGCCAAGGGCAGTGAAGCAATCGAGAAAACCGCAGAGATGCGCATGGCCGTGTTCAACAAAACCGGTACCCTGACAAAGGGCGATCTTCATATCAAAAAGGTATTCCCAACGCAGGAGTTTGACGAGCAGAGCTGCATTGCACTTGCTGCCGCCGCTGAACAGCTTTCAGCACATCCGGTAGCCCGTGCGCTGGTAGATGCGTACAAGGGACAGATGCAGAAGGTCATGGAATTCGAAGAATTCCCGGGCCGAGGCGTTCGTGCCCGCATCCATAACCGAACGATTCTCGTCGGCAACCGCAAGCTGATGATCTCCCGCGGCGTTAAGGGTGTTCCTGAACTGCGAGGCACAATCGTCTATGTGGCATATGAAGGAGACTATGCCGGTGCGATCCAGATGGAGGACACGGTCCGCGATGAGGCGGCAGATGCTGTTCGCGAACTGAAAGCGCAGGGCATTACACGCACGGTTCTCCTGACCGGCGACAGCGAGCTGTCCGCACAGCAGGTTGCTGATGCAGCAGGCATTGATACCATTCACTTCGGTCTCCAGCCGGAAGAAAAAGCCGCTAAAATGGATTTTCTGATGCGCACGATCCCGACGGACGGCGCGGAAGCCTACATTGGCGATGGCATTCATGATCTGGATGAGCTGAAGACTGCGGATGTCGGTATCGCGATGGGCACTGCCGGTTCGCGCGATACAGCGAAGTGTGCCAATGTGCTGGTTATGACGCATGATTTGACTCGCCTTGCCGATGCTGTCCGTATCAGCCGCAGAACGCACAGTACAGCGGTACAGAATATGATGATCGTTGTCATTGCGAAAATACTGCTCGCTCTGCTTGCACTTTTCGGCTTTGTGCAGATGTGGCATGTTGTTGCAGTAGACATCATCCTCTCGGTACTGACGGTATTCAATTCGGCTCGAATCCCTGAATACAAAATAACAGCAAAGACCATATCTTTCTGTAAAATGAAGCAGCTTACTTCTTTTTGCAGGATGGTATGGTCTTTTGCGTAAAATGTGATATAATGTCTATATCTACCGCCTGAATGGCGGATGCTGTTTTCAGTACATTTCATATGACACCACTAAACTATACTCGTTTTGGAGGATAACAGCTTGCATAAACAGCTGGAAGCCATCCTGACCGGGTGCAGAAGCCGGCGCGATACGTCGGCGGTGAATGGGGCTCGGTGATGAAAGATAAAAAGAATGTAGATCTGCGGTTCGCTTTCTGCTTTCCGGACACTTACGAGGTTGCGATGTCGCACCTTGGCTCGCGTATTCTGTACGGACTGCTCAATGATCAAAAGGGGATCTGGTGTGTGAGCGTGTATGCGCGCCATGGATCGATATGGAGGCCGAAATGCGTGCTGCCGGCATTCCGCTTTACGGCCTGGAAAGCGGTGATCCGCTCACGGACTTCGATATTATTGCGTTTACGCTTCAGTATGAGCTGTCGTTTTCTAACATTTTAAATATGCTGGATCTCGGCGGTATTCCGGTGCTGGCAAAGGACCGTACCGAACTCAAGCATATTGTAGCCTGCGGCGGACCCCTGCGCGTATAACCCGGAGCCGCTCGCAGATTTTGTCGATCTGTTCATGATCGGCGACGGCGAGGAGATTATGCTCGAGTTTACCGACCTGTATCGCAAGGCGAAGCGTGAAGGCTGGTCAAGCAGGATTTCCTGATTGCGGCGGCACAGATCGAGGGCATGTACGTCCCCTCGCTGTATGAAGTCAAATACCATGAGGACGGAACGATCGAAAGCGTAACACCCACGCACGGTGCTCCGGCAATGGTGCAGAAGCGCATCGTCAGGATCTGGATACCATGTACTATCCGGAGTCCTTCGTCGTGCCCTCGACGGATATTGTGTTCGACCGTGCGATGATCGAGTTGTTCGCGGCTGTCCGCGCGGCTGCCGATTCTGTCAGGCGGGTCATACCTACCGTCCGCTCCGTACCAAATCGAAGGAGGTTCTTCTGAAGCAGGCGGAAGCGGTGCTGAAAAATTCCGGTTATGAGGAGATTTTCTCTCCTCGCTGTCTACAAGCGATTACGGCGAACTGTCCGGCCTGACAGAGTGCATGCTCGATTACTGCGAGCCGCGCCATATCAGCCTGTCGCTGCCTTCTCTTCGTGCGGACAGCTTTTCCGCCGAACTGATGGAGCGCGTACAGAAGACGCGCAAGAGCGGTTTGACCTTTGCCTGCGAGGCAGGCTCACAGCGTCTGCGTGACGTTATAAATAAGAACATCCGCGAAGAAGATGTTCTGCATGCCTGCGAGATTGCCTTTCAAGGCGGCTGGAATAACGTCAAGCTGTACTTCATGATGGGTCTGCCGACCGAGACATACGAGGATCTGGACGGCATTTCCGACATTTGCAAAAAAAGGTCGCCTACTGCTGGCGCGAGAATACCCCCAATCGTGCGCGCGGCGTTCGTATCACGGCTTCGGCTTCGTGCTTCGTTCCCAAGCCGCAGACCCCGTTCCAGTGGGACGCGCAGGACACGCTCGAGCAGTTCCGCGAGAAGCAGGCGCACCTCAAGGTGGTCATGAAAACCAAGAATGTCACCTACAACTGGCATGATGCCGAGACCTCGGTGCTCGAGGGCGTTATTGCACGCGGCGACCGCCGTCAGGGCAGAGGCGATTCTGCTGGCGTGGCAGCGCGGCTGCAAGATGGACGGCTGGGATCAGTGCTTCGACTTTGACAAGTGGATGCAGGCGTTTCGCGACTGCGGACTTGATCCGGAGTTTTATGCGTCCCGCCAGCGTCCGATGTACGAGGTGTTCCCGTGGGATCACATCGGCTGCGGCACGCGCAAAGGAGCATCTCAAGCGTGAGTGGGAGCGTTCCCGCGAAGCGGTTATCACGCCCGACTGTATGCACCAGTGTGCCGGCTGGTGCAAGCGCGCTGCTGAAGGGAGGCAAATGCCGTGTTTAAGGCTCGAATGAAATTTGCCAAAGAAGGAAGAGCCAAGTATATCTCTCATCTGGATCTGATGCACGCCATGCAGCGCTCGATGGCGCGTTGTCAGATGCCTCTGTGGTTTACCGAAGGCTTCAATCAGCACGCCTATGTTTCCGTTGCGCTTCCGCTTTCGACCGGTTATTCCGGTGAATGTGAATTTCTTGATTTCAATATCACCTCGGAAGCGGTGCCTGAAAATGCAGTGGAAGCGCTCAACGACGTATTTCCGGAAGGTCTCCGTGCGATCGAGATCTATCCGCAGTCGGACGGAGGCATGAAGGTCGGCTCGATCGAGTGGTCTCAGTACCGCATCACCTGGGGCTTTGAGGCGGATGTGCCGAATGGCTTTGCCGATGCGGTACGCGATCTGTTCCGGCGTCCGGTCGTCGAGATCGTCAAGCGCTCCAAGCGCGGCGAAAAAGACGGTTAATATGCGGGAGCTGATGCGTGATCTTGCTGTTGCCGAGGGTGAACACGAAGTAACAGCCGTTGTTACGACCGCCGCAGGCAATAACAACATGTCGCCTGAATATCTGACTCGAGCCATCCGTCAGTATTTGCCGCAGTACGAGATACCCTTCAGCGAGTACCATCGCATGAACGTGTTTACTGCTGACGGTACTCCGTTCCGATGAGAGGAGGCATAGAATTGTCCACACAAAAGAATGTTTCCGAGCAGCAGCTGCAAACGCAGTTCACTTATATTGACGCTGTCGCCCGCCTGAATGGCGGCAAATGCCCCAAAGCCTATACGCATACGTTCGGCTGCCAGCAGAACGAGGCGGATACCGAGCGTATTCGCGGCATGCTGCATGAAATGGGATATGAAATGACAGACAGCACGGAAGAGGCGGATTTCATCCTGTTCAACACCTGTGCAGTGCGAGCATGCGGAGGATCGTGCCTTCGGCAACATCGGCGCGCTGAGCCATCTCAAAAGAAGCGGCCGGATGTCGTCATCGCGCTGTGCGGCTGCATGGCGCAGCAGGAAAAGAACGTGTTGAAAAGATCAAAAAAGCTATCCGCAGGTCAATCTGCTGTTCGGTACGCATGCGCTGTGGCGCTTTCCGTCGCTGCTTTTTATCGCGTATTGACGGACAGAAAGCGCGTGTTTGATATCGGCGGCGAGGATGATGATATTGCCGGAGGGGCCGGTGCCTGTACTTCGCGCGAAGGGTGCAAAGGCCTGGCTCTCTATCATGTATGGCTGCAACAATTTCTGTACCTACTGTATCGTGCCTTATGTCCGCGGCAGAGAGCGCGTTCGCCGACCGGAAGAGATTGAAAAAGAGCTGCGCGAACTGGTTGCCGCGGGCTACAGAGATTACCCTTCTCGGACAGAACGTCAACTCCTACGGCAAGGATCTCGGCATTGATGTTGATTTTTCCGATCTGCTTCGCCAGATGAATGCTGTGCCTGGAGACTTCTGGCTGCGGTTTTATGACAAGCCATCCGAAGGACGCGTCTCCAAGCTGTTTTCCACCATGGCGGAGTGCGGCAAGGTCGCAAAAAGCAGCTGCATCTGCCGTTCCAGTCGGGCAGCGACGAGATTCTGCACCGCATGAACCGCCGCTATACGGCGGAGCACTACAAATCCCTGATCGCTGATGCACGCGAAAAAATGCCGGATATTACGCTTTCGAGTGATATTATTGTCGGTTTTCCGGGCGAAACAGACGAGGATTTCGAGCAGACCCTGAAGCTGGTGCAGGATACACGGCTTCGACCTGCTGTTCACATTCCTGTATTCGCCTCGCACGGCACGCCCGCTGCATCCTATGAGGATAACGCTACGCCGCAGGACAAGCAGCGCCGCTTTGAGCGTCTGCTCAAGACGCAGGACGATATCGTTGCCGAGAAGCAGGCGGCATATCAGGGAAAAACGCTGCGTCTGCTGGTAGACGGCAATGCCAAGGACCGGACTATCCGTATACCGCCCGGACCGGAGGGCAATCTTCTGGTATGCGTGCGCGGTGAAAAATATCAAAAATCGGTGAATTTATCGAGGCGGAGATCGAGAAAACCTCGCTTCGCTGTCTGTTTGCACACAAATTATAAGAAAGAGGTAAGAACATGGCTGAACTCACGCCCATGATGCAGCAGTATTTTGAAATCAAGAATAAAAACAAAGATTATCTGCTGTTTTACCGTCTGGGCGACTTTTACGAAATGTTCTTTGACGATGCCAAGCTGGTCTCCCGCGAGCTGGAGCTGACGCTGACGGGGCGCGACTGCGGTCTGGAAGAACGTGCGCCGATGTGCGGCGTGCCTTATCACAGCGCGGAAGGCTATATTCGCCAAGCTGGTGCAGAAAGGTTATAAAAATCGCAATCTGTGAGCAGATGGAGGACCCGAAAAAGGCAAAAAGGTCTGGTCAAGCGCGCGAGATCATCCGACGCGTGACACCGGGTACGGTCGTGGAAGCCTCCATGCTGGATGAAGCCGCAATAATTTCCTTGCCTGTATCTATGCCACCCATGAGGACATGGGCATGTGCGTTTGCAGATATTTCAACAGGCGTTGTCTACGCAACCGACACAGAGGAATGGGTCGACGTGTATAACGAGCTGGCTCGTTTTTCACCTCGTGAGATTCATCGCAGGCGGCTTCGCGATTTCGTATGAGGAGTTTCGCTCCTTTGTCGCTGAGCGGTTGGAGGAAGCGCTTGTGGAACCGATGGAGAGGAATGCTTCGACGCGGAAGCAGCGGGAGAGCGTATCCGCAAATACTTCCATATAGAGGATTTTGATGCGGCAGGTCTCCGGGCTATGCCGTTCGACCCGTACCCTTGGCGGCCTGCTCGATTATCTTGAAAAACGCAGCCTGCGAGCCTTGCAGGCCTCAATGATCTGAGGCTGTATCAGCAGCAGTATATGGAGTTGGATCTGAACGCGGACGCAATCTCGAGCTGTGCGAGACCATGCGCAAGGAGAAAAAAGGGGACGCTTTTTGTGGGTTCTTGATCAGACGCATACCGCAATGGGTTCCCGGCTGATCCGGCAGTGGATCGAAAAACCGCTTTATAATCCGCTTCATATCACGCGGCGTCAGCAGGCCGTCAGCGCGCTGTGCGACGATGTAATCAACCGCACGGCACTGACCGATGCGCTTCGCAAGGTTTTTGATATGGGAGCGCCTGATCGGACGCATCGTTTACGGCACAGCAAACTGCCGTGATCTGCGTGCGCTGGCGTCGCTATCTCCTGTCTGCCGGAAATTCATGCACACGCATCTGCATTTGAACAGTCTCTGCTCAGAGAGTTAACCGGAAATATTGACCTGCTTGAAGATGTGCGTGAGCTGATTGAAGCGCTTTATCGTCGAGCCGCCGGTCCTTCTTCGAGACGGCGGTCTGATCCGCAGCGGCTATAACGAAGAGAGATTGATACGCTTCGTGATCTCGCGAGCGGCGGCAAGGGGAAAATTGCGGCTATCGAGCAGCAGGAACGCGAAAAACCGGAATTTCCAAGCTGAAAATCGGTTATAATCGCGTGTTCGGCTACTATATCGAGGTTTCCCGTTCCAACTCGGACGCTGTCCCTGAAAATTACATCCGCAAGCAGACGCTCGCAAACTGTGAACGATACATCACCGATGAGCTCAAGCAGCTCGAAAGCACAGTGCTCGGTGCACAGGAACGCCTGTCCGGACTGGAATATGATGTGTTTATTCAGGTGCGCGACCGTGTTGCAGCTGAGGTGCATCGCGTGCAGCGCTCGGCGCAGGCGGTAGCACAGATCGATGTGCTCTGCTCGCTTGCTGATGTCGCCTGCGACCAGAACTATATCTGCCCGATCGTTGATTTTTCGGATAAGATCGAGATACATGACGGCCGTCATCCGGTTGTCGAAAAAATGCTCAAGGACAGCATGTTCATCCCGAATGACACATTGCTCGATGAAGGTGATAACCGCATCGCGATTATCACGGGACCGAAAATATGGCCGGTAAATCGACCTATATGCGTCAGGTCGCACTGATTGCGATTATGGCGCAGATCGGCTCGTTCGTTCCGGCTTCATCGGCGCATATCGGCGTTGCAGACCGCGTGTTTACCCGTGTCGGCGCGTCGGATGATCTGGCGAGCGGTCAATCCACCTTCATGGTGGAGATGAGCGAGGTCGCGGATATTCTGAATCAGGCAACGAAATCCAGTCTGATTATCCTCGACGAAATCGGCCGCGGCACCTCTACCTATGACGGCATGAGCATTGCGCGTACTGTCGTGGAGTACATTGCGAATAAGCGGCGTATCGGTGCGCGAACTCTGTTTGCAACGCATTATCATGAGCTGACAGCGCTGGAAGACCTGATTGATGGGTGAAAAACTACAATATTGCGGTTAAAAAACGCGGAGATGATATCACCTTTCTCCGCCGCATTGTGCGTGGCGGCGCCGATGACAGCTACGGCATTGAAGTTGCCAAGCTCGCAGGGGCGTAACGAACGCAGTGATCAGACGCGCCAAGGCGGTGCTTAAGGAACTTGAGTCCACCATGCCGCAGATTGAAATCCATCCGATTGAAGAGCAGGAGGAGGAAGATGATCAGATGTCCTTTGGACACATGATCGCTACCGGCGTTGTTGCACGCCTGTGCTGTCTTCAGATGGATGTTATGACACCGATCGAAGCGCTGAACGCTCTGTATGAACTGAAACGGCTTGCAGAGCAGGAGCGCGGCTCTTAAAGGCGATTCCGCAGAATGAATACTGCGGTGCTTTGCGGAGGTTTTTGCATCCTGACCTTGCTGTGATTTCACAGTAAGGCATCAAGCATGACTGTAAAAAAACACTTCTCACCAGCACACAGAATCTGTTCACAAATCGCTCCTGTTACATGAAGCGGTATTGCTTTTGACCGCATTTGAAATTTTTCCGGAAAGGAAATTATAATGGCAATTATTAAAGAGCTATCCTCGCACCTTGCCGATCTGATTGCGGCAGGCGAGGTAGTGGAGCGCCCGGCTTCGGTTGCAAAGGAGCTGGTCGAGAATGCGATTGACGCAGGGTCTACCCGCATTACGGTGGAGATCGAAAACGGCGGCATTACCTATCTGCGTATTGCGGATAACGGCTGCGGCATGTCGGCGGAGGATGCACCTGTCGCATTCCGCCGTCACGCGACCAGCAAGCTCAGAAGCGAAGAGGATCTTGCTGCGATCGGCACGCTTGGTTTTCGCGGTGAAGCTCTTGCAGCGATCTCGTCCGTCACACGGATCGATCTGTTTACGCGCCAGAAGGAAGCAATCGCAGGCGTTCATCTGCATCTGGAAGCCGGAGAGATACAGGTAAACGAAGAGGCCGGCTGCCCGGAGGGTACGACGATTGTTGTTCGAGATCTTTTCTATAATACCCCGGCACGCATGAAGTTCTTGAAAAAAGATTTTACAGAAGCCGGATATGTACTTGGCGTTGTTCAGCACGCTGCACTGTCGCACCCTGAAATCGCATTCACCCTGATCCGCGACGGAAAGCAGGTCTTTTTCAACGGACGGCAAGGGGAAGCTGATTACGCCGGTATTCGCGGTGTTCGGAAAGAAATGACGGCAAATATGATCGAGGTTCCGGAAAACGAGCATAATGGACTGACTGTCCACGGCATATTTAAAGCCGCACGCAGGACGTGCCAATCGTTCCATGCAGCATTTTTTCGTCAACGGACGCTATGTCAAAAGCCGGCTCATGCAGGCGGCGCTTGAAGAGGCATATCGAAATGCCATCATTACGGGAAAATACCCGTCCGGCGCAATTTTTCTGGAGCTTCCGCTGTCGGCAGTTGATGTCAATGTGCATCCGGCAAAAGACGGAAGTCAAGTTTTCACAGGAAAAACCGGTGTTCGAGGCGGTCTACATTGCCTGTAGAACGCACTTTGCAGCGAACGATAATACGCCGCAGCGAGCACAAGGAAAAACGCCCCCCCCGCGAGACGCAATCACGCAGGAACAGCAGCGCTTTGCTGTGCCGCGTTCCGAACCGGCACCGGCTGCACGCTCGTTTGCGCAGCCACTTCAGACACAGCCGGTCTCGAAAGGGGGAGGAGGCGGAGCTGGAGGATTTCTGGTATCCGTACCGCCGCACGCCAATGTCCGGTCTATGTTCTGCACCGCCACTCGGGAACTTTAAACCCGATCCGGCACGCGCGGTCGGCCGTGTACAACTTTCAAGTGAGCTGAAGAATACGCAGGAAAAGGTCGAACCGGAGGCTGATATTGCAGTTCTCCCTGCCGAACGGCCACAGACGGATGAAGAAGCAGCGGAACTTGCAAAAAGCGATACGGCATCCGAGGATAATCTGGTCAATATTCCGCAGTCGCAGACGAATCCGCAGAAAACTGCGGCGGAGGGGAGCCGGTATATGAGCCGATCGATCACGGTGCGCGCGTCATCGGCGAGTGCTTCCACCTACATCATAGCAGAGGATGAAGACGGTCTGCTGCTCATCGACAAGCATGCGGCTCACGAGCGAGATTCTGTTCAATAAGCTCCCGCGCTGAGACAGAAATGCCGCAGCAGCAGCTTTTGACGCCGGTCGTGGTCGAACTGACCGGCGCGGAGGAGGCGGCAGCAGTCCAGACGCAGCTGGAGGATATTCGCAAAGCCGGATTTTCTATCGACCCGTTTGGCGAGAACAGCTTTGCTGTACGCAGCGTACCGGCGTATCTGGACAGCGGTGACGTCTAGAGCGTTATCAGTGAGCTGGCCTGAGAGAAAGCAATGAACAGCCGCACAACAGTGCCGGACCGCCTGGATGACTCCATTCATACGGTTGCATGCAAGGCGGCGATCAAAAAGCAGGCAGAGCAACAACGATGCTGGAGCTGCAAAGTCTGTGTGACCGTGTGCTTTCGGACGATAACGTGCGATCCTGCCCGCATGGCAGGCCGACGACTGTTCGTCTGACAAAAGAATATGAACTGGATAAAATGTTCAAACGTGTTAACCAGTAGGCAAGGAGCTGACTTCATGGATAATCGACTGGTCTGCATCTGCGGACCGACCGCAAGCGGCAAAAACCGCGCTTTCTGTTGCACTTGCGAAAAACTGCATACCGAGATCATTTCCGGCTGATTCCATGCAGCTGTACAGATATATGGACATTCGGAACGGCCAAGCCGACCATTGAAGAAAGGCAGGGCATCCGACACCACCTATTTGATGTGCGAAAACCGGGAGGGAGGCATTTTTTCGGTAGCCCGGTATGTCGAACTCGCAGATGCGGCTGCGCAGGATATTTTTTCGCGGAACATGATACCCGTCGTCGTCGGCGGCACGGGGCTTTATATGGATGCGCTGATCGAGTGCAGCACCTTTTCCGGGCGACGAGACCGATCTCTCTGTTCGAAAAAATACGAAATCATGGCTCGTGAACAGGGGAACGAAGCAGTGCACGCCTGTCCTTGCAGGGGTCGATCCGGAAAAGCGCAGAACGGCGCATCCGAATAATCTGAAGCGGGTGTTATCCGTGCGCTCGAGGTATACGAGCAGACGGGCATGACAATCGGAGAAATGAACCGCCTGCACAAGCGTCCGGAGCCGAAATATCAGGCAATCAAGCTCGGGCTGTGTCCGAAAGACCGGCAGACGCTTTATCATCGAATCGACAGCCGGGTTGACGACATGATTCGTGATGGGCTGATCGATGAGACCAGATATCTTTTTGGGAAAATGGACTTCTTGCGGGAACGGCGGCGCAGGCCATCGGCTACAAAGAGCTCCTTGGCTATCTGGAGGGCAGCGAAACCCTCGAAAGCTGTATCGAGCTGTTAAAACGCCGAAGCAGAAATTATGCAAAAAGGCAGCTTACCTGGCTGAAAAGGGATGACAGCATCCACTGGATATATTATAATAATAAGAGTGAAGAGTTTGCAGATGTCCTGCAGCATTTCGACAAGAATATCTGCAAAAACACGGTGTACAATGATACCATAAACTGCAAACAGCAACGGAGGTATTATTGTGCGAAACGAAAATCAATCTGCAGGACAGAATGCTTGCTGCTCTGCGTCAGCAGAGTCAGAATACAACGTTTTTTCTGATGAACGGCTTTCAAATGGGGAATTATCCGTGGATTTGATAACTTTGTCGTTATTCTGGAAAGCGAAGGGAAACAGCAGATGATCTACAAAGCTACGCAATTTCACGATCATTCCGCAGCATCCGGTGGAGCTGGCACAGGAAAAAGGAAACTCTTCACTCTAACT
>VOFK01000653.1_pt1 | contig 17250 bp, 29 predicted proteins | sample 5384121 | NCBI WGS metagenome assembly VOFK01 (sample SAMN12384730, study PRJNA508395) | human gut metagenome | isolation source: healthy gut J | host: Homo sapiens
TGTTGGCGCGCTTCGTTCGGTTACGTATTGCTGTGGTCTGCGTCGGAAAACTCGCAGTAAATGTTGTGGTGCGTCAAAATTTCCCGCCAGAACTGTGCCCGGTAGCCGAAGGACTTCGGCAGTAGGCAGAGCTTTTGTGCGCTCCTCGCCGCAAAGAGCATAGCCGTGCGCACGAGTTTTGCTTTCAGCGTGTCAAAGACGCTCCCGCACAGGAAGAAAAAAGCTGTGCAGGAAAAGATGTTGCTAAAAAAGCGGATTCATTGCGTCGAGCGACTGCAAAATGAGGTAGGACGGGCTCGTGGACGCAAAAGAGCGCCATGGCGTCTTTCCGCACGCTGCGCAACATGTCCGGCGTGCCGTGCGCGATGCAGGATACGCGCCGCCCGTTAAGACTGGCAGTGTTTTGTGTGCGGAATCACAGCAGATGTCTGCGCCGAGCTGCATGGGGTGCATGGGCTCGGGCAGAAAAGGCAGGTACGCGCCGTGGGCGTTATCGACGAGCAATAATACGCCGTGTTTTTTGCAGACGGTGGACAGGGACTTGATGTCCGCGATGTTGCCGAGATAATCCGGGCTTGTGATGTACACGGCGGCAGGGTTTTCCGATACGATCACGTCTTCGAGCTGCGCGGGGTGATGGCGCGAAATGACGCTTTCCGTGCCGTAGATCCAGCGAATGTCAAGGTCGAGCAGCGCTGCGCCGTCATGAAGACCTTGTGCGTTACGGCCTGCCGCAATGACGGTTTTGTGATTTGCGCGGGCATGCAGCAGCGCAAGATACAGCATGGCGCGGATGCACAGGGACGAGCCCTCGGCAGGAATAGACCGTCTTTTGGTGCCGAATAACGCGGCGGCGTTCGCTTCGCTTTCGCGGATGATGCCCTCGGCGTGGTAGAGCACGTCTGCGCCCTCAATCTCGGTGAGGTCGAGCGGCTCGGGGCCGAGCAGCGCGGTGCCCTTGTGGCCCGGCATGTGCATGCGCAAAGCGCCGCTATATCGGTAGCGGCGCACAAATTCGCAGATTGGCGCGGTTATCATGCGTTGTTATCCAATGCCTTAGAGGCTTCGAGCATGATGGCGCATTCCATGCGTTTTTTAAAGAGCTCGCAGCCCTCTTTGTAAACGCCGCGGACGGAGCCGGTGGCGTGGTAGGCGTTTGCGGCGCAGCCGCCGGAGCAGGTACAGTCTTGCCCAGCAATCGCGGCACTCGGGGTGAGCGTACACGTTGCAGGAGGCGAAATCTGCCTGAATTTCTGTGTTCGTCACGCCTGTCCAGACATCGCCGAGGCGGAATTTTTCGTCGCCGACGAACTGGTGGCAGGGGTAGAAGTCGCCCCACGGCGTGACGGCCATGTACTCTGTGCGAACCGCAGCCCGAGATACGCTTGTATATGCACGGCCCGCCTTTCAGATCTATCATATAGTGATAGAACGTGAACGGCTTGCCCGGCGCGGCGGCCTCCAGCATGAGCTCAGCAAGCTTTCGTACTGCTCCATGACGATGACGCGGTCTTCGTCGGTCAGCGCGGAGGATCTCCGGTGCGCAGACGACCGGTTCCATGCTCAGTTCCGAAAAGCCGAGGTCGAGCATCTGCTGAATGTCTTTGAGAAAATCCGGGTTTGCGTGCGTGAATGTGCCGCGCATAATACGCCTTGTTGCCGCGCGCCTTGACGAGCTTCTGGAATTTCGGAACGATGCGATCCCAACTGCCGTTGCCGGCGTAGTCTACGCGGTAGCGGTCGTGCACTTTTGCGGCCGTCGAGGCTTAAAAACGACATTGCTCATCTCGCGATTTGCAAAATCGATGACGTCGTCGTCGATCGATCAAAACGCCGTTTGTCGTCAACGTGAAGCGGAAGTGCTTACCTTTTTCTTTTTCGCGGGAACGGGCATACGCGACAAGTTGTTTTACGACATCAAAATTCATCAGCGGTTCGCCGCCGAAGAAATCGACTTCAAATTGTGGCGCGTGCCGGAGTGCTCGAGCAGGAAATCAAGCGCCTGCTTGCCGACCTCAAAGGACATGAGAGCGCGGTCGCCGTGGTACTTGCCCTGGCTTGCAAAGCAGTAGGAGCAGTTTAAATTGCAGGTGTGCGCCACGTGCAGGGCACAGCGCCTTGACGACGTTGGCGCTTTTTTTCAGCGCACCTGCCATCGGCTCGAACGTATCGGGGGGGTGAAGAGCTTACCGGCGTCGCGCAGCTCTTCAATCTGCTCGTAGCACTCGTTGATGTCGGCTTCGGTCACGTCCTCACGGTCGCCGTATTTTTTCCAGCATAGCGGCGGTAATCGCCTCGCGGCTTTCGGTCTCGAACAGGCCAATCATGTCATAGGCAACTTCATCGACAAGGTGGACGGAGCCGGAACAGATATCGAGCACGATGTTCATGCCGCCGAGTTTATAACGGTGTATCATCTAAAAAAAAAATCCTTTTTCACATCTATACATGAAAAAAGCCGCCAAAAAAGGCGGCGTTTTCTGAACCTTTGAATTACTTCGCGTTCTTCTCCGTGTTCTCGCACTGCTGGTTTGCAATGCCGCAGCTCGTCTTGCAAGCAGACTGGCAGGAAGTCTGGCACTCGCCGCAGCCGCCCTTCTTGGCGCTTTCGCACAGGTTGCGGGTCTCAAGCGTCTGAATGTGTTTCATATCATTTCGCCTCCGAATTGTTACTTTGTAAGCTAATCCTTTATTAGCCTTAAAATTTTAACACAGATAGGGCGGGATGTCAAGATGCAAAAGCCGCCGGATTTCGGGGAAAAAGCATGTCCCCACGCCATTTCTGACGTGGGGACACGGAAAATAGGATATCGGAGAAATCAGTTTTAAGGGAGTGTTTTGAATCAGTCACCGAAAGCCTGGGAAAGATCGGCGATGATGTCATCGATGTGCTCAGTGCCGATGGAGAGGCGAATGGTGTTCGGCTGGATGCCCTGCTCTGCGAGCTCTTCTTCGTTGAGCTGTGAGTGCGTGGTGGAAGCCGGGTGGATAACGAGGGACTTCACGTCTGCGACGTTTGCGAGCAGAGAGAAAATTTTGAGTCTGTCGATGAACGCCTGTGCTTCCTTAGCGCCGCCCTTGATGTTGAACGTGAAGATGGAAGCGCCGCCGTTCGGGAAATACTTCTTATAAAGCTCGTGGTACGGGCTGTCCGGCAGAGACGGATGGTTGACGCTTTCGACCTTCGGGTGCTTGGAGAGGAAATCGACAACCTTCAGCGCGTTCTCTACATGGCGTTCAACGCGCAGAGAGAGCGTTTCAAGACCCTGCAGGAACAGGAATGCGTGCAGCGGAGCGAGCGTTGCGCCGGTATCACGCAGGAGGATTGCCGGATCTTCGTGACAAAGGCTGCCGCGCCGACATCCTTTGTGAAGCTGATGCCGTGGTAGCTCGGGTTCGGCTCTACGAGGGACGGGAACTTGCCGCTGCCTTCCCAGTCAAACTTACCGCTGTCTACGATAACGCCGCCGATCGCCGTGCCGTGACCGCCGAATGAACTTTGTAGCGGAATGGACAACAATGTCTGCGCCGTACTCGAACGGACGGAGGAGGTAAGGCGTTGCGAATGTGGAGTCTACAACAAGCGGAATCTTATGAGCATGTGCAATGGCTGCGACCTTTTCAATGTCAATCAGCGTTGCGTTCGGGTTACCGATGGTCTCGATGAAGACGGCCTTTGTCTTATCGTTAATCGCGTTTTTCAAAAGCGCCCCTTCGTCCGGTCTACGAACGTTGCGGTGATGCCGTACTGCGGGAGCGTGTGCTCGAGCAGATTGTAGGTGCCGCCGTAGATGGTCTTCGCGGAAACGATGTTGTCACCTGCGCTTGCGAGGTTGAGGAACGTATAATTGATGGCTGCTGCACCGAAGCGACGCCAAGCGCTGCCACGCCGCCCTCAAGGGCTGCAATGCGCTGCTCAAATGCGTCCACGGTGGAGTTCGTCAGACGGCCGTAGATGTTGCCTGCATCTGCGAGCGCGAAGCGGGCTGCTGCGTGTGCGGAGTTCTTGAAGACGAAGGAAGTCGTCTGGTAGATCGGCACTGCGCGGGCATCGGTAGCGGGTCCGGTTCTCCCTGACCTGCGTGCAGCTGGATGGTTTCAAAATGGTAGTTGTTATCATATGTATAGCTCATGGTAATACCTCTTTCATAATTTCAGAATTTAATTTTGTTTTAACGGATTTTGAGAAGTTGACGAAAAGCTGAGCTTCACATTCGTCCGTTTCTGAAATTGTGGCGAAGCATTTGCCGGAAAAGGGATCGCATCATCGGGGTGCGCCTCCTTTGAGATTTACTTCGGTTTTTATGTTTGAAGGGTTTCATAACACTCAAAAACATATTGACTTGGTATGTTTTGTATGATACACGCTAGATTGCAATTTGTCAACCCCTAAAATGCAAAAAATTGAAGAAAATTTTCGGAAACTATACTATTATATGGGGAAACTGCATTTTGCATTGCAAAGCGGCGGATCGTTTCAACGAATTTTAAAGGTAAAGGAAAAAGTGAAAAAAAAAAGATGTTGACAAATTTACCCTGTGGTGATAGGATATAAACAAGCTCAATAACCTATAAAATAAGTAGGTTTCATAAGTTTAGTAAAACAAGGCAAAGGAGAGACGCGATATGAACCTGTTTCCGTACAGTCGGCGATGTTGCGCCGCGGCCTGAAACGATACAAGAATGCAAACTCATTTATATAAAGTGTTTTAAGGAGACTTTACCATGCGTGTATATCGGAAAATCACAGACCCTCATCGGCGGCACTCCGCTTCTTGAACTTACCAACTACGAAAAAGCAAATGAACTGAACGCGAAAATCTACGCGAAACTTGAGTATTTCAACCCGGCAGGTAGCGTAAAGGACCGTATCGCAAAAGCGATGTTGGACGACGCCGAGGAAAAAGGGCCTCTTGAAGCCCGGCGCAGTTATCATTGAACCGACAAGCGGCAACACGGGCATCGGCCTTGCTTCCGTTGCGGCTTCCCGCGGTTATAAGCGGTAATCCTTACCATGCCGGAGACGATGAGTGTGGAGCGCCGCAACCTTTTTTGAAGGCTTTACGGTGCGGAGCTTGTCCTCACCGAAGGCGCAAAGGGTATGCCGGGCGCTATCGCAAAAGGCGAAGGAGCTCGCCGAGCAGACTCAAACAGCTACATTCCGAGCCAGTTCACGAACCCGGCAAACCCGGCGGTGCACCTGAAGACGACCGCCCGGAAATCTGGGCAGACACGGACGGCAAGGTCGATATTTTCGTTGCAGGCGTCGGCACGGGCGGCACGCTCTCCGGTGTAGGCGCGTACCTCAAGTCGCAGAACCCCAATGTTAAAGGTTGTCGCGGTAGAACCGGCTAGCTCCCCGGTCCTCCGGCGGCAAGGCGGGCCCCATAAAATTCAGGGCATCGGCGCGGGCTTTGTGCCGGATACGCTGAACACCGACGTTTACGATGAGATTCTCCCCGTGCAGAACGAGGACGCGTTTGCGACCGGCCGCGCACTGGCACGCAAGCGAGGGCGTTTTGGTGGGCATCTCCTCCGGCGCGGCAGTCTTTGCGGCAGCACAGCTTTGCAAAGCGCCGGAAAACGCAGGCAAGGTCATCGTGGCGCTTCTGCCCGATACCGGCGAACGGTACCTCTCCACGCCGATGTTTGCAGACTGATACAGCATACAAGAATCCAAACACACATCTTTGGGATAGAAAAATGAATGAGGGAAAGGGGCAAGGCTTTCGGGTTTTGCCCTTTTTCGCGGGTTTAAAGGAGATTATAGAGGGCGTTTTCGCAGTAAATTACCGACAAAAATAAAACTCTTGAAAACCTACTAAAAACATGTTATTATGGTATAAAGTTTGCGGCGGACGGTGAGCCCGCTTGTTTTATTCGGAAACGCTATTTTACATAAAGGATGGATACCGCATGAAAAATTTCCACCAAAGGGCGCTATGCGCTGCGTATGCTGCTGGATCTCGCACAGCACCAGAATGACGGCTTTACGTTGCGCTGAAGGACATTGCCCGCCGTCAGAATGTCTCCAAAAAATATCTGAGCAGATCGTGCCGATGCTCAATAAATCCGATATTCTTCTTGCAAGCCGCGGTTTTCAGGGTGGATATCGTCTGGCGCAATCGCCGGATAAATACACCGTGGGCATGATTCTGCGCATCACAGAGGGCAGTCTCGCGCCCGTCGCGTGTCTTGATCACGACCCCATTCTGTGCGACCGCAGTGCAGACTGCATCACGCTGCCCGTGTGGCAGGGGCTCAGCCGCGTCATCAACGAATATCTCGACAGCATCACCCTGCAGGATATATTGGATCAGCAGCAGGCGACTTTCGTCAACGATTACAGCATTTGATAAAAAAGATACCGCATTCGGTTAGTAGGCTGAATGCGGTATCTTTCTATTTGATTTGAAATCACTCGCCGGAATTTAACAGTGCTTCGGCTTCATCTGCGTCCATTTTGTCTACGTTATTCTCCTTTGTTTTTTCTCATGTTATCACAAGTGATTTGAAAAGTAAACAACCGACCTATGGTTATATGTGAAAAAGCTCCCTCGAAACGAATTCGGGAGAGCTTTTGTCATACAATGTTATTATATTTGCTTGCGGACGATGGTGTATTCGTCGCCGGGGCGGTAGTACGGGCAGTTTTGAAAGCGGCCGCCGATGAACTGGGCGGTCTCGTCCTCGTCTAAGTCCATATCGCAGACATAGAAGCCGTACTCATCGTCGTACTCGTAATACAGGCAGTCTTCGCATTTTGAGGTATTTTCAAACATACTATCGCCTTACAGAACGCTTTGGGAACTGGCGCGTGCGGTCGTGCTTCGACGATTTGTGAAGATCTCTCCTTCGGGGAGCCTTCCTCCAAAATCGCGCCATCATACATGAACACCACGCGGTCTGCCACTTCGCGGGCAAAGCCCATTTCGTGCGTGACAACAAGCATCGTCATGCCATCTTCCGCAAGCTCCTTCATGACGTTTCAGAACGTCGCCGACAAGTTCGGGTCAGGGGCGCTGGTGGGCTCATCGAACAGCATCATTTTCGGCTCCATGGCGAGCGCGCGGGCGATGGCCACACGCTGCTGCTGGCCGCCGGAAAGCTTTGCGGGGTAGGAATCGAGCTTATCGCCGAGGCCGACCTGATTTAAAAGCTTCACGGCCTTTTGTTTGGCTTCCTTTTCCGGCACGCCCTTCACGTTCATCGGGGCGAGCATGACGTTTTGCAGTGCCGTTTTTGTGAGGGAAGAGGTTGAAGCGCTGAAACACCATACCCATCTCAAGCAAAATAGCGGCGCGTTCTTTATGCGGCAGCTTTATCTGATTGTGGCCGTTCACGCGGTCTTCAATGAGCTTGTCGTCGATCCAGATCTTGCCGCTCGTAGGCTTTTCAAGGTGGTTTAAAGAGCGCAGATACGTCGATTTGCCGGCGCCGGACGGTCCGATGATGACGACCACCTCGCCCGGCTCTACGGTGAGGCTGACGTTTTTCAGCACCTCTACGGAGCCGAAGGACTTTACAGATATTTTCCGTTTAATGATAGACATAGCCGTATTCCTCCCTTATTCGTAGATGGACAGGCGCTTTTTCAAGGCGATTGAAAATAACGGTGAACACGCCGGTGATGATGAGGTAGATGATCATAGCCGGGATATAAACGAGAGCGCTCGCCTTGTTGGAAGCGATAATCTTCGTCTGGTAGGTCAAATCGGTCAGCGCGATGATGGACACAAGAGAGGTATCCTTCAGCACCATGACGAACTCGTTGCAGATCGGCGGAATCATGCGGCGGTAGGCCTGCGGGATGATGACAAGGCGCATCGCCTGCGAGTGGGTGAGACCGAGCGCCGTGGAGGCTTCGAGCTGGCCTTTATCGATGGACTGAATGGCCGCGCGGATGATCTCCGCGAGGTAGGCCGCGACGTTCAGCGAGAACGCGATCAAGCGACCAAAAAGCGGCTCTGAATATTGAACGCCGGAACGAGCTGCGGCAGCGTGTAATAGAGGAAAAACAGCTGCATCAGAAGCGGCGTGCCGCGGAAGAAGAAGATGTACGCGCCGCACACGGAGCGGAGTACGGTGTTTTTGGAGATCTTGCCGAGGGCAAGAAATACGGCGAGCACAAGTGCCGTCAGCACGGAGGTGACGGAAAGCGCAAGCGTTACGCCGGTGGCCTGGAGCAGCGCCGGCATCCAGCCGATGATTTGTTGAATGGCGTTCATGGTGATATCCTTTCCGATATAAATGGGGCAAGAGACCTCAAAACGGGGCCTCCTGCCGAAATTTCATTTACGTTATTACGCTTATGCGTCCTTCTTTGTGACGATGACGAGCTGGTTGGAGAGGTACGGCTCGGTCATTTCATACGCTTCCTGACGCTCGGCGGGGTGATGGAGACGCCGGCGATGATCATATCGTACTGGCCCTTATCGAGGCCTGCGAAAACGCCGTCAAAGGAGGTGTTGACAAACTCGACCTCAAGGCCGAACAGCTTGCCAATCTCTTCTGCCATATCAACGTCGAAACCCTGGTACACAAGGCCGCTGTCGTCGGTGTACTCAAGCGGCGGATAACCGGCCTCAAAGCCAATAGTCAAAACGCCGTCCTTAACGGTCTTGACCTTACTCGGGTCAACGGTCGGTTCCTCGGTGACGTTGCGCACGCCCTCGGTGACATCGGTGCCGAAGTGCTTCATGGCGAGCTCGGAGATTTTGCCGTTATAATAAAGCGTGTTGATGGCGTTTTCGGTTTGCTCCAAAAGGTCTGTGTTGCCTTTCTTGATGCAGACGCCCATCGGTTCGCCTTCGTCGCTCTTCCAAACGCTCTGGAATTTAGAGTCGTCGTCTGCGAGGTAATACGCCGCGACAACGCTGTCTACGTACACGGCATCTGCACGGCCGAGCGAAACGTCATCAAAGCACTGCGTGATCTTTTCATACGGGAGAATCTCGACGTCAACGCCCTCTTCCTGCATTTTCTGCAGAGCGTCGTGGGCGGTGGTGCCGGTCGCACGCTGACTTTGGCGCCGGCGAAATCGTCCGGGCTTTCGATCTTCTTTTGTACTGGAGCTGCTGCATGCGGTGGCGGAGAGTGCCATTACGCCCGGCGAGCACGGCAGCAAGGATTTTTCTTCATTTTTCATGTGTTTTGTCCTTCTTTCTCAATTTTCCCCGATAAAGAGATACAGTCGTTTCACTGTACCAATCGATTAGAATACTTGTATTCTACCCCCAAAACCCGTTTGGGTCAATAGCGAAACTGCCAAATTAATGTATATTTATACATATATACATAGGTATTTTTCAAGATTTGTGGGTAAAATCAGCGTTTTTACTTCAACGTGACAATGACAAGCTGGTTCGAGACATACGGTTCCGTAAGGTCATACGCGGCCTGACGTTCACGGCGTAATGGACACGGACGAGATGATGACGTCGTACTGCTCTTTATCAAGGCCCGCAAAATGCCGTCCCACGCGGTGTTGACAAACTCGACGTCTACGCCCAGCACTTCGCCGAGCGCTTTTTGCAAAGTCGATGTCGAAGCCCTGATATTCAAGCCCCCCTGCGTCATCGGTGTACTCCATCGGCGGGTAGCCGATTCCACGCCGACGGTTAAGGTGCCGTCCTTGAGTGTTTTAAGCTTAGAAAGGTCAAGCACCGGCTTTTTCCGTCACATTGCGCACGCCGTCCACATCGGCGGCGGAGCCGAAGTGCTTTTCGGAAAGCTGCGCCATGGTGCTGTCATAATATGGGGCAAGGTATCAATCGCGCCTTCGATGAGCTCTTTTCAAATCGTCGTTGCCCTTTTTTAAGACATACGCCGATTGGCTCGCCGGTTTCCGCTCGTCCATGTTTTCTGGTATTTCGTGTCGTCCTCCGCGAGGTAGTAACCTGCAACGACGCTGTCCACGTACACGGCATCCACGCGGCCGAGTGCGAGGTCGTCAAAAGCACTGCGTCACCTTTTTTTCGTACGGCAGCACGTTGATGTTCATGCCCTCGTCCTGCATATCCTGAATGCTTTCGTGCGCGGAGGTTGCCGTCTGCACGGAAATTTTCGCGCCCTCAAAGTCCGCCGGGCTTTCAATCTTCTTCGTACTGCCCGAACATGCCGCAAGTGAGAGCATCATAGCGCCAATTAAAAATGAAGCGCAAACCTTTTTGATTTTCATTTTACATTCACCCTTCCGCAATATACCTTTAAGCTTTGGCTTGTATAATTTTGAAGATGAATGTATTTTTACGCCGATTCCATTCAAAAAATCAAGCGGAATAATGCACAAACTTAATGTATATTTATACGTATATACATGGTGAATTTTGAAAAAGAAAAGCCTGCTTTGTGCAGGGTCTCAAAATGAGAGTTGCATAACGCAGGCTTTTAGGATTCGGTTTAGTCCATGTAACCGCCTTGCATGGGGGTGTGCCGTTTGCGTGAAGCGCTTTAAAAACGCCGTGCGTGTAGCGGCTTTTTAAACGGTGGCAGCGCTTTGCGGCGCTCGTTAAACACGCGCTGCACTTCTTCCTCGCTGCATTTTTTGCCGTTGATACCGACGACGACGCGCAGAATACGCTGTGGAATGTCGATCTCGATAAGGTCGTTTTCTTCGATTAAAGCGATGGGGCCGCCCTGTGCGGCTTCCGGCGAAATATGGCCGATGGCGGGACCCCTTGCTTGCACCGGAGAAGCGACCGTCCGTCAGCAGCGCAATGCTGGCAGAAAGCTCCGGGTCGCTCGAAATGGCTTCGGTGGTGTAGAACATTTCCGGCATACCGCTGCCGCGCGGGCCTTCATAGCGGATGATGACGGCGTCGCCCGGCTGAATTTGGTGCGTTAAAATGGCGTGGATGGCATCTTCCTCGCAGTTGAACGGGCGCGCCTTCAGAAGCGCCTTGTGCATCTCCTTCGGTACGGCGCTGTGTTTTACGACCGCGCCGTCCGGGGCGATGTTGCCGCGCAGAATGGCAATGGCGCCGTTCGTGCCGATGGGATCATCGAACGAGCGGATGATATCCGTGCGCTTGAGACCGGTTTTATTTAAATAGGTATCACACTTCTCGTAGAAGCCGTTTTTCTTTAAATCTTCCAGATTTTCGCCGAGCGTTTTACCCGTGACGGTCATTACATCGAGATGCAGGTGGTCTTTGATTTCCTCCATGATGCGCGGTACGCCGCCTGCATAATAGAAGTACTGCGCGGGCCACTCGCCTGCGGGACGGATATTCAAAGATAATGCGCGCCGCGGTGCATGCGGTCGAACGTATCCGCGTCGAGCGGAATGCCGAACTCATGCGCGATGGCGGGCAGGTGCATCAGCGTGTTTGTGGAGCCGGAGATGGCCGCGTGTACCATGATGGCGTTTTCGAACGATTTCAGCGTGACGATATCGGACGCTTTCATGCCCTTTTTCGCGAGTGCCACGGCGGTTTTGCCGGCTTCCTCCGCCGCAACGGAAAGATCTTCGCAGGTGGCGGGCATCAGCGCCGTGCCGGGCAGCATGAGGCCGAGCGATTCCGCCATAATCTGCATGGTGGACGCGGTGCCCATGAACGAGCATGCACCGCAGGAGGGGCATGCGTGGTGCTTGTAATACGTGAACTGCCTCGGTGATTCACCGCGCTCGCATACATGGCGCTGTATTTGCCGATCTGCTCCAGCGTTAAAAAAGGTCGGGACCCCGCGTCCATCACACCGCCCGTCACGAACACGGCCGGAATGTTGATGCGGCCGATAGCCATGAGCAGCGCAGGCACGGATTTATCGCAGCTTGCGAGGAAAACGCCGCCGTCAAACGTTGTCGCGTTGGCGTGAATTTCCACAAGGTCGGCAATGATGTCGCGCTAGGGCAGGGGAATAATTGATGCCATCGTGCCCCTGTGCCATGCCGTCGCAAATATCGGTCGCAAAGTAAAGCGCACCCTTGCCGCCCGCTTCGTATGCGCCTCGGCTTGCTTTTTCTGCGCCAAATTTAAAAGATGCGCGCGGGCGGGGTGGCTCTGCCCGTAGGTGCTTTCAATTAAAATCTGCGGCTTTGTGAGGTCCTCCTCTTTCCAGCCCATGCCCATGCGCAGCGGGTCCATTTCCGGCGCAAGCTTTGCGAACTTCCTGACTTTTTCAACATGTTGATTCCCTCTTTGATGATAACTTTATGCGGCAGCGAATGCGCCGATCTCAAAATCGGCATAGGTGCCGTCTTTATTTTGCTTTGCAGTGCAGTCTAAAAGTAAGAGGCGCCGTCCCCCGGCACGCCATTTTTCGGCGTCAAACGTCAGTGTGCCGTTTTCATCGTTTTTCTCCGTGATCTTAAATAAGCAGCCGTCTTCCCAAAAAGCTCGTCCGTTTCTTTAAGTAGCCCCTCGTCTTTGCAACTCCCTTAAATGTGAACGTGAGCGGGCGGCGCTCGGTAAGCCTCGCCGAACCGCCATGCGATCGCCTGTATCTCGCCTTTCGTCAACGGCGTCTCGGTCAGGTCAACGGAGACATATTCGGTGTCGCTTTGCAGCGTTTCGTCCGTGTTGAATAATTCCTGCAGCACGGATAAATACAGCGCGCACCGCCCATCCGTTTCGCCTTCACGCACGGTAATCTTCTGCACGTTATCGGGCTCGCTCGGTAAATGGCTTTTTTGATATATCCGCCGTGAGGTGACGTCCACCATCATGCCGGGGATGAGGTCATTCGGCGCGTCCTTTGGCCTTGCGCAGCGGTACACGCCGTCGTCTTTACCGGCGAGCAAAAGCAGATTGCCCGAAATATCGACAATGCGCGCAGTGAGCGTTGCGGTCTCGGCGGCGCTCGGTTCTGATGCGGTGCTTTGCGGTTCATCTACGCCGCCCGAGGATGCCGGTGAGCTTTGGCAGGCGGTGAAAAGCAGAATGATGCACAAAAAGGAAAAACGAATAAAGAGTTTTGTAAACGGGTCATAAGGCCAACTCCTTTCATTTTAAGTAGGAAAAAAGGGTCACGCGGTTACAAAATCATCATAGCAGATTTAGAAGTCTGTTACAAGATACAAATACTTTTTGTTTTGACTTTGTGCTTAAATTGTCTATACTGTGCAAGTTGACAAAAAAGGGAGCGAAAGCTATGCGGCAGGTAGTTGGGGCGATTTGGTATTCGGCAGCGGCAGAATGAAAATTTTGTGCCGTGTGCGAGAAGACAACGGAAGCGGTTTTTAGACGCCGTAAAGAGATCAAGACCACCCCGGCGGATCTTATCGAATGGCGCATCGATTATTTTGACGAGGATATGTTTGCGGTCGCGCCGAATTTTTAAAGCAGCCGCGCCGTTGCCCGTGCTGTGCACATTCCGTACAAAAGCGGAGGGCGGCGAAAAAGCGATAGATCCCATGGACTATTTTGCGATGAACGCGCAGCTGAGCGCCTTGGGTGCGCCGCTTGTCGATTTAGAGCTTTTCCTTTGCGAGCAGTACGATGACATTGCAAAGGCGACCGTTCGCTATGCACGATATGGGTACGAAGCTTATTATCTCGAACCATGATTTTGCCAAAACGCCTGCACGCGAGGAAATCGTCGACCGCTATAAGCGTATGATGGCGTTAAATGCCGACCTGCCGAAAATCGCCGTGATGCCGCAGAATGAGCGCGATGTGATGGTGATGCTGGCGGCGATGAATGAATCCACTGCAAAGTTCTGCGGGCCGCTCATCGGCATTTCCATGGGCGAGCTCGGCAAGGTGACGCGCGTGCGCGGCGGGGCGTTTCCGGCTCTGTGATGACGTTTGCGTCAGCGAAAAGCTCCGCACCGGGACAAATCGATGCAGAGACTTTATCTAAAAATGCTGAATGAAAATTAAATTTTAAAAGTGCTTTTCAAGCGTGAACACGGTCTTCACTTCGCCGACGGGCGTGTCGTTGTCGTTGACGGTGACGCCGTTGTTAAGAGAGACAAGCATCTTATCGGTATCGGCGTTATAGTAGCCGATCTGGCGGAAGATCTCGCGGATGATGAGCGGCCAGACCGCCTCGGTGCCGTCCTTAATCTTGAAGGAGATGCCGATGCGCCTTTTTAAGGCCGATGCCGTACACGCCGTTCGCGCCGCCCTTTGCGATGATGTTCGCATCATGGTTGATGAGGGAGCACAGGTAGCCGTGCCGCGCATCATGTGCGGATATTCATGGATACAAGGGGACAAAGCGGCGGGCAGCGTCCTGCAGAACGTCTCGTCCTTAATGGTATCGATGCACGCGAGGTTCTTAGAGTATGCCGTCGCGATGTTCTTCATCGGAAGCGAACACCGGGCACGCCGCAGCGTCGATGCCGATGACGACCTTTTCTTCCGGTACTCGGAGAGCACGTCTCATGGTGCGCAGCACTTGTTCTGTCCGACGGAGCCGACCTTCCAGTAATCCCACGTCGCCGCCCATTTCACGCTGGGTGAGCATGAGCGCCGCGTGCTTGCCGCTTGCAGTTGTGGTAGAGCTTCGACTTTGGCAGACCCTGACGGATGCGCTCTTCGTTTGCTTCCGTAGAGCCTGGCACGGTCGGCTTCATGATGAGGTCTTCCGGATTTAAGTCGGCCTTTTTCATGATGGATTTCAAAGCGTTGACGTGGAAGCTTTCGCCGAGATGCGAGCCTGCGAACAGCACGGTTTCTTCATCGGTAAAAACCGTATTTTTTTTCGTCGAGGTGATGCGCGATAACGGGCAGCGCCTGCACGGGCTTCGAAGCGGAGCGGTAGAAAAACCATGGCCTCCGGGTCGCCTGCGGAGTAGATGACCTTGCCCCTTCTCATCTACAATGCTGATGTAGCCGTAATGCGTCAGGTCCAAAAGCCCGCCGCGAAATTCTTCTGTTAAACGAACGGTATCTGACATAATCTCGTCCCCCTGTCTTTAGAATTTAACGATTAATCTTTCTTTTACGTTCAAAGCTATTATAATCTTTTAGAGGATTGTAAAGGCATTTGTGTGAGAATAGTCGAAAGCAGAAAGCGGCGTGTTTTAAAGCGCCGCAGATAGGACAAATAAACGAAAGTTGGTATAAATATGAAAGATAAAGTATTGTTTGAGGTTTGCTGTGGTTGTTTTGAAGACGCCGTACAGGCCGAAAAAAGGCGGCGCAGACCGCATTGAACTCAATTCCGCGTTTGGGCGGCCTTTACGCCGAGCATCGGCACGGCAGGCCGTGAAAAATACACTGAAAATTCCCGTGATGTGCATGGTGCGCCCGCGCGAGGGCGGCTTTGCTACACGGACTTTGACTACGAGACCTGCTGCCGCGATATGGAAGCACTGTTAAATGCAGGCGCGGACGGCATCGTCTTCGGCTTTTTGAAGCCGGACGGCACGGTTGACACCGACCGCTGCGCCGATTTTATCGGGAAAATCAAGAAAATCAACCCGAACGCCGAGATTGTGTTCCACCGTGCCATTGACGTGGTGCCGACGTATTTAAAGCACTCGATGATCTTATCAATCTCGGTGGGTAACGCGCGTTTTTGACGAGCGGCCAGCGCGAAAGCGCGATAAAGGGCGCAAAGGCTGTGAAAAAGATGATCGAATACGCAGTGACCGCATCGATATTCTGCCCGGCGGCGGCATCAACACGCAGAATGTCGGGGAATTTATCAACGAGACCGGTACGCACAGTGTACACGCCTCGGCGCGCTCCTGCGGCACGACACAAGCGTCTGCGGCAACCCGGAGATCTTTTTCGGCGGCAAATTGAAAGGCGTGGGTATCCCGGAGAACGAATATAAAGTGACGGACAGCGCTTTGGTGAAAACGTCGTCGCAGCGATTGAAGCGCGGTAAGCTTTTACCCGGAGAAAGGGATTTTAGGTGAAAAAACGATATTGACAGCATTTTGATGCGCTGTTTTCTCCGGCGGAGCTGAACGGGCAGCGGCACGAAAAGCCGCGCCGCAAAAAGACGCCGAGGATTTTTTGAACAGCATCGAAAAACGAATGCCAACATGCAGAGCAGCCTGAATCGGCAGACCAGCGACCTCGATAAGCTGACGAGCGACGCGCAGCGCAGCATGGACGAAATGCGCCGTCTGCTGGACGCCGAGGGCCTGACCGGCACGCCCGAAACAGAAGCGCCGAAAGCGGAGAACGCAGAAAAAAAGCCGAAGGCAAAAGGGCACGGAGGAGCCGCCGCAGGACCCCGCGCAGTCGTTCCGCGAGGCGAGGGAAGCGACGGGCAGAACGGTCATTGGGCAAGACGCATTTTTGGACAGCCTGTTCACCGCATTTCGCCGCCCGAGCGTGACGGGGCGCGAAAACGGCAAGCCCGCGGCGGTCGTCGTGATCTCCGCAAAGAGGGCACAGGCAGGCACAGTGCGCTTGCGGCTTCGGCTGCGGCGCTCTGCAAAGAGGGTGTTTTGAAAAACGGCGAGGTCACGAATATCGACCTTTTCCCGCTACCCGAACGCCGAAGACGGTAAATTACTCACACAGGATCTTTTTTTCCGCACTGCACGGCGAAAACGATATTGTGCTGTTTTTGAAAATTTTGAGCAGTGCCACAAATCTTTGCTGCCCATGGTGGCGGCGCTGTGCGAGACGGGCGTTTTAAAATTAGCTTCGCGTTATGCTTTGCAGAAAGGCATGCTCATCGATGTCGGAACGGCGCTTGTGCCCGATGCTGTCAGCGAAATCTCCGTAAACGGGAAGTACCTCGTCTTTTTGACGAGCCAAAAGGACAGCGCGTTTACCGATGCGTTCGGCGCGGCATTTTTGTCCTCCGTCACGGATTTCTGCCGCACGGCGGAATTCACGCGCGAGAGTCTGCTCAGGATCGGCGAAGCGGCGCTCGGTGCATTAAACGACCGCACAAAGGCTAAGCTAAACTACACGTTCACGTTTGGTGAAGATGCCTCGGCGCTTTTGGCGGATAAATTCAGTCGCCGCGACGGCGTGGAGAAAGCATGGCGCGGCTGACGGAACGTTGCTTCCGCCTTTTGAGCGAAGAAAAGCTGCGCCGCGCGGAAAGGACGGTGAAAAGACCGTTTCCGGCACACTCGGCGTAAAAGACGGTGTGCTTACGTTCACATTCCGATTTTGCCGTCACGGTGGAAGAAGAGAAAAAGCAGGCGGCAGACCCGAGAGCCGCCGAAGAAGTGAAATCGGAGCTTAACGAGATCATCGGACTTAGTGAAGTGAAGGACTACGTGCTGTCGCTTGAGCAGAACTATATCATTCAGCGGCTGCGCGGCGCGGCATGAGCCGATGTGCCCACCATGCATGGAACCGCTCGAAAAGCAGAGGGATCTCC
>VOFK01000779.1_pt1 | contig 17232 bp, 31 predicted proteins | sample 5384121 | NCBI WGS metagenome assembly VOFK01 (sample SAMN12384730, study PRJNA508395) | human gut metagenome | isolation source: healthy gut J | host: Homo sapiens
ATATCAGCAAAGCTACCCGGACAGATGAGGTTGCCGACACTGTCAACTATGCTGAAGTACATCAAGTGATAAAAAATGAAATGGCTATTCCGTCAAAGTTACTGGAGCATGTCAGCGGATCGGATTATACAAAAACTCTTTGACCAATTCCCTTGCATTGAGAAAATAGAGCTCCGGCTTTCCAAACGGAATCCGCCAATGGGAGCAGTGATATAGAATCAGCAGGCATTGAACTGCAATGCAGCAGAGATGAATGATATATTGCTCTATAAATGATATGACGTAAACTAGCAGAATACAGATTAAAATCACTTGCAAGAACTCCCCTTGCCATTATTTCGGAACAATTGGGAATTGTTGTTAAGCACACAATATGTAAACGCAAACTTCCTAATTGAAGTAGAAAAGATAGTGACGGTATATGCTTGTGATAGTGACGCTATCGTTGTCATATAGCGTCACTATCCTTACTGGATAGCGTCACTATTTTATAAAGGGAACTCACCAACAACTTTTCTCTATTGATCCATTATTTCCAGTTGAGTATAAACAGGGGATATTGCCTTATAAACAACGCAGATAATACAATTTTAATCTGTATTATCTGTATTATCTGCGTTATCTTATTAAATAATAGGCAATCCGCTTCTATTATTTACACTCCGAACCGACTTATTTTCTCTTCTTTTTTCTTCGATTTACCGATTCGACAGCTTCCGTCACCACAGGTTTATTCTGGAAACGTTTTGTATAGCTGGAATAGTCCGGATGAATACGTTCATAATCAGGATCCATAAATAACGGACTGGAAATAATATGATCCGCCGTAGAACGGTTACAACAGAAAACAATATTTTCTACACCGGCCAAACGGGTTAATGCTTTTACATCCGTATCATGCGGTTGCAGTGTCATGGGGTCCGTGAAAAAAAGAGATAATCAATCTGCCCATCCACAATACGTGATCCCATCTGTTGGTCACCACCTAACGGACCTGATTTTTAAAATCGTAAAAATCCCACTCTTCATCAGGATGCTTCTCCTTCAGTGCTTCCAGAATCAGAGTACCCGTCGTACCTGTACAGTAGAATTTATTTCCCATCAACAGTTCCGAGTTCCACAGTACCCATTCGATAAGGTCTTTTTTCATAGCATCATGCGCTACCAGCCCGATGCCTCTTCTTACTTTGATTCCATTTTGTTATCCTTTTAAATCCGACAATTGAGAGAATCTTTTGCATCCCTCGCATAAAACTGCCACAAGATACTACTTTTTGTCCGTTCAGGGATTGGATTCAAAGTTTTTTTTCTCATATTCTCTTCACGGGATAAAGAAAACGACGGACATAATAGTTTATACTCTTTCCGCGCACGCATCACAGCACTAGCATTATCCCAGTGCCCTTGCAACAAGAAATTGAACGCCGCCAGATAATCGAGACAGGTCCGGATACGCATCACTTTATTTAACTCCTCCTGTGGAAGATTCTTATAGAGCATGACAAGATTATTACGGAAATTAAGAAAAGTCTTATGAGGATTCTCTTTTTTAAGAGTAGCTCCTCCTACATGATAGACAATACTTTGAGGTATACAGACAATCTCACGATTCCGTGAACGGAGTCGCCAGCACAAATCTATTTCTTCCATGTGAGCAAAGAAACGTCCATCCAATCCTCCGACATTCACATAATCAGTGCGCCGGATAAACAACGCTGCCCCCGTGGCCCAGAAAACAGGAATTACCGTATCATACTGACCTTCGTCTTTCTCCACAACTCCCATAATACGCCCCCTACAAAAAGGATAACCGTATTTATCAATAAAGCCACCGGCTGCTCCGGCATATTCGAAATATTCTTTTTGCCGCTGGCTTCGTATCTTCGGCTGACAAGCAGCCACCTCCGGATGCTTATCAAAATAAGCAATCATTGGTTCCAGCCAATGCTCCGTCACCTCGACATCCGAATTCAAAAGAACTACATATTCTGCGTCGACCTGCTGCAATGCCAAATTATATCCATCCGCAAAGCCATAATTCTGATCGAGCACAATCGTTCTGACAGAAGGAAATTCCTGTTGAAGCAAACTCACAGAAGTGTCCGTAGAGCCATTGTCAGCCACACAGACCTCAATCCCCTCCCCTGCCGAATACCGGACAACGGACGGAAGAAAAGTACGGAGCATATCACACCCGTTCCAATTCAAGATTACAACTGAAACCTTCATTATTATTCTTTTTTCTTGTTCAATTCTTTCTCTTCTAATCGATCGGCTTCTTCACGAGTCATTTTCCAACGTTTATGAGACCACAACCAATATGCCGGTTCTTTACGAATCGTCTGTTCTAATCTATGAGCAAACATTTCCGTGATTTCTCCTTCTCTTGTTTCTTTCGGTGTTTCCGTCATCAACTTGAACTCCGCTTCACAGTATCCTCTGCGATTCTTACTAAGCTCACAATAAAAAACAGGGAAGTTCATCATTTTAGCAATACGCTCCGCACCATTCAGAAAAGCAGTTTCCTGTCCTAAAAAGGTAGTCCAATATTTATCATATCCACTGGGCCATTGATCAGTAATCAAACCGACTACCATCTTTTTTCCATCATGTTTGAGCTTAATGATTTCACGGGCTGTAGAATGTTTCGGAATATTATACCCCCCGAAACGAGAACGAATACGTTTAAACAACTCATCCAAATATTTATCCCTCAACGGTTTATAAACCTGTACAGGAACATCCCCCGGTTTCATGATTGCTCCCATGCCTATCAACCACTCATAATTGGCATAATGAGGAATCATTACTATAATACCTCCATACTTTTCTGTCAGTTCAAGATATTGTTCCGTATTCTTATAAGTCATTCTCTCACAAAGTTCTTCGGCAGACATGTGCAACAATTTCAAATCTTCAAGCATATAATCCGACAAATAGCGATAAAACTTGCGTTCTATCTGTAATCTCTCCGCATCAGTTTTTTCCGGAAATGATCTCAATAGATTTCCCCGAACTACTTTCCGACGATATTTTCCAACACAATACATCAGCAGATAATTTAAATCCGAAAGCATATATAAAACCCGGAACGGAAGAGCTGAAAACAGCCACATTCCACTGTATACCAACCAATAGATAAGTCTTGATCTCATAACTTATATCAAAATTGTACCTTTTAAGTGCTGTCATCTCCTCATTAAACTCTCCCAGACGTACATTAACCACCCGATTATCCAGTGAATCATCATTTTCCACCTCTACACGGATATAATTCTCCGTAAATCCATGCATCGGAACACCTGTCTTCGATTTTTCTATCAGCACCGGCATTACCTGCCCGATATGACGTGCATAAAAAAAGCTTGTGTCTTTTGATCCGATAGTGCCAATAGCCGCTGGCTACGCTGATGTTTTTCTTCCGGAGAAACCACATATTCTATTTTTAAGGCTTGCGTTCCGGGACGTTCGGAATAGCTAAACACATGCAACTGCGTCACATCCAGTCCGTCAATAAACTGATAAGCCTGTTCAAAGTATTCGGGTGTTTCTCCACGGGTTCCCACAATCACGTCCACTCCGATAAAAGCATCCGGCATCACCTCTTTTTATCTTCCTTCACTTTCGAAGCAAAAAGAGCAGTGTCATAACGACGGCGCATTAGCTGCAAAACTTCATCACAACCGGATTGCAAAGGGATATGAAAATGAGGCATAAAACTGCGGGAGTGAGACACAAACTCAATAATCGCATCAGTCAACAGATTGGGTTCTATGGAAGAGATACGATAACGTTCGATTCCCTCTACCTGATCCAGCGCCTTTACCAGATCAAAGAAACTCTCTCCTGTTGTTTTGCCAAAGTCTCCGATATTCACTCCGGTCAGAACAATTTCTTTTCCTCCCTCAGCAGCCGCTTGACGGGCCTGCTCAACCATGGAAGCAATAGTCCCGTTACGACTTCGTCCCCGGGCAAAAGGAATCGTGCAATAGGAACAGAAGTAATCGCATCCATCCTGCACCTTCAAGAAGAAACGGGTACGGTCGCCACGTGAACACGAAGGTGAAAACGAACGGATATCTTTGGTTGTAGTAGTGATAGCCTCTCCTTTTTCATGCTTTTGGAGGTCGCCCAGATATTGAAGCTAGTTCTCCTTTCTGTTCCGCTCCCAGCACTACATCTACTCCATCTATCTTTGCCACGTCACCGGGCTTCAATTGCGCATAACATCCGGTCACTACCACAAAAGCACCAGGGTGTTGCTTTACCAGACGATGAATCGCTTGCCGGCATTTCTTATCCGCCATCTCCGTCACCGAACAGGTATTTACCACACAGATATCAGCTTTTTCCCCTTTACGCACAGTCCGAACTCCTGCCTCACGCAGAATTTTACCAATAGTTGAAGTCTCTGAAAAATTTAATTTGCAGCCTAAAGTATAATAAACGGCTGTCTTATTTTGAAATACAGTGGTATCTATCATAAGCTGTTATAAACACATTAACTTTGCAAAGTTACATTATTATCAGTAAAACACTTTAGGATACGAAAGTTTATTCCTATTTTTTGCACAATTCACTAAAAAACGTGCAATGATTAAAGAGAATTTCATTAAACTATACGAAAATAGTTTTCGTGAGAATTGGGATCTACCTTGTTACACAGATTATGGAGAAGATACCCAATACACATACGGTGAGGTAGCTGAAAAAATCGCCCGTTTACATCTGTTATTCAAACATTGTAGCCTCCGCAGAGGGGATAAGATTTCAGTTATCGGCAAAAACAACGCTCACTGGTGCATCGCCTATATGGCAACCATCACGTATGGAGCAATCATTGTTCCCATCCTTCAAGATTTTACGCCTAATGACGTTCATCATATCGTCAATCATTCCGAATCTGTATTCCTGTTCACCAGCGACAGCATTTGGGAGAATCTGGAAGAGGAAAAATTAACGGGACTACGGGGAGTATTCTCATTGACTGATCCTTCCGGTGTCTTTATCAACGTGACGGGGAAACCATACAGAAGTTTCTGAAAAAATACCGATAAAGAGATGCATTCTTTGTATCCGAAAGGATTTACCCGTGAAGATGTTCAGTATACCACTTTATCCAATGACAAAGTGATGCTGTTAAATTACACTTCCGGAACCACCGGTTTCAGTAAGGTGTGATGCTGACAGGAAACAATCTTGCCGGCAATGTCACTTTCGGTATTCGTACCGAACTCCTTAAAAAAGGGGATAAAGTGCTTTCTTTCCTTCCCCTCGCCCACGCATACGGTTGCGCATTTGACTTTCTGACAGCAACGGCTGTCGGCACCCATGTCACTTTGCTTGGAAAAACACCTTCTCCTAAAATTATAATGAAAGCTTTTGAGGAAGTGAAACCTAATCTTATTATTACCGTCCCGTTAGTGATTGAAAAGATATATAAGAATATTATCCAGCCACTCATTAATAAAAAAGGTATGAAGTGGGCACTCAATATCCCTCTGCTCGACACCCAAATCTACAACCAGATACGTAAAAAGACTGATTGATGCACTGGGAGGACGGTTTAAAGAGATCATTATCGGTGGCGCCGCTATGGATAAGGAAGTAGAAGAATTCTTCTACAAAATCAAATTTCCTTTTACGATCGGTTATGGAATGACGGAATGTGGCCCGCTTATCAGCTATGCCCCCTGGGATGAATTTGTATTAGGCTCCTCCGGAAAGATTTTGGATATAATGGAAGCACGTATCTATAAAGAAAACCCTGAAGCAGAAACCGGAGAAATCCAGGTTCGGGGAGAGAATGTGATGGTGGGCTACTACAAGAATCAGGAAGCAACGCAGGAAGTATTCACGCAGGACGGCTGGCTACGCACCGGCGACCTCGGTTCCATGGACAGCAACGGAAATATTTTCATCCGGGGACGCCTCAAGACCATGATCTTAAGTTCTAGCGGACAGAATATCTTCCCCGAAGAGTTGGAAACCAAACTGAATAACCTGCCTTTCATTCTCGAAAGTCTTGTTATCGAACGCAATAAAAAATTAGTGGCACTTGTTTATGCCGATTACGAAGCGTTGGATTCTCTCGGATTAAATAATCCGGATAACCTGAAAAAACAATCATGGATGAAAATCTTAAGAATCTGAACAGCAACGTAGCCGCTTATGAAAAAATCAGCAGAATCCAACTTTATCCTACTGAATTTGAAAAAACGCCCAAAAGAAGCATAAAAAGATACTTATATAACAGTATTGCTGTCGATTAGCATGTTCTAAAAACATATAAAAAGGGGAGAAAAGTGCCCAGTTACAAAAAAAAATATAAAAAAAGTTGGCGTTTCGAGAACAACATATTGAAAAAGTACATACCTTTGCATCGTTTTAATAAAGCAATTGATTGTATTACGTTTTTAAAAAGCAAAGAAAATGAAAAAATTAGTTTTGATGGCCGTAGCTATCGTAGCAGTATCATTCGCATCTTGTGGTAACAAAGCAGCTGACGCAGCAAAAGCAACTGCAGATTCTATCCGTATCGCTGACTCAATCGCAGCAGTAGAAGCAGCAGCTCTTGAAGCTGAACAAGCAGCAGCCGCAGCAGCAGATTCTTTGAATGCTGATAGCACTGCAACTGAAACTGTAGCTGAATAATTCAGAAACAGCTAGAGAGAATTGAAAGTCTGCCATGCGAAAGCATGCACAGACTTTTTTTTATGCCTTTATCTTATTATTTTAGCAAGCCGCACGTTATTTAGCGTATGAACTTTTCACAAAAGGAGCGTTCAATAAATAATCCAGACTTACTTCTACACTTTCCTCTACCGGAACACTATAACCCTCGATTTCAGCAACGAGATAATTAACGCCTGCAGTTTTTGCATTCTTAAAGATAGCATCAAAACCTACCATTCCGCTCTGTCCGATTTCTCTGTGATCTTTGATATGGAACATTTTAAAACGACCGGGGTATTTATTAAAATAAATCAACAGGACTGTTTTGTCCGCGAACTACCCAATAAAGGTCCATTTGGAAGAAAACATATTCAGGATTCGTATGTTCCAACATATAATCATACATCACTTTATCTTCTACCTTCTGAAATTCATGAGCATGATTATGGTATCCGAACGACATCCCCTGCTGTTTGCAACGTTTGCCTATTTCATTGTAATAAGCACAATATGTATTCAAATCTTTAAGCGTTTTTGGAACATCCATCCAAGGAGCTACGATGTACTTCATTCCTGCAGCTTTATGATCGGCAATACACTGATCCCACCATTGAAGAGACTCTGACAAGTCACCGGAAGCCAATTCTTCTTTGGACAATTGTCTGGTACAATGTGAAGACAAAACTTTTAATCCTGCCGATTCGACATCTTTCTTAAACTGTTGGGGAGTCCGGTCATAAAATTTACCGTTGTTATAATTGGCAGCTTCAACACCGGTATATCCCATGTTTGCCAATTTCTTCAGAAGAGCAGTATAAGTGGGGTCACACTTACCATTTTTATTGTCTACCTTATTCAATATATCTCTGACAGAATAGAGTTGAATAGCTACTTCTTTTTTAGCTTTCTTCTTAGTTTGTGCCGTCATTGCCTGTGGAATCATGAAAAGAGCAGCCAACGCACATAAATAAATTTTTGTTTTCATATAATAGATATCAGGGGATTACAATTATTAGATTTATATAGAAAAAACAGGCACGGATTACACAGACTTCACGGTTACTCTATGGCAATCGCCATTCAAAAAAACGTGAAATACGTGTAACCCGTGCCTTCTTATTACTATTTGATTAGTCCAAAACCTTCACGCGGATGTTGCGGAACCAAACATCATCACCGTGATCTTGCAAACCGATGAAACCTTCGTGATTTTCGCCACCACAGTTATTCAGCAATTCAAATGCCAAAGGCCATTTATCTTCGCTGAACTTACTTGCCTGCAACATATCAGTCCATTGTTTTGTCCACAAATGATATTCAAGTACGTTTTCATCGTTTTGTCCATGAACCACTGTACCTTTATAAACCATAATCTTAGCCTTGTTCCATTCGCCAAACGGTTTAGAGTTTTGAGGAACTGCCGGAATCATGTCATACAAAGAAGCCGACTGACGATTGTTATCTTTACCCAATTTAGCATCCGGATGATTGGCATTATCCAAGATCTGATATTCAGGTGCAGAAATATAGATAGGTTCAAGCACATCATTCCCGTCTTTATCCTTAGAAGTAATTTCCTGAGCTAAATACAAGATACCTGAATTACTACCTTTAGCAACCTTCCACTCCAATTCCAACTCGAAGTTTTTAAATTTGTGAGCAAAGATCAAGTCACCACCATCACCGTCTTGAGCTTCACCGCCGCCAGAACCGTTGAATTTGATACAGCCATCTTCGATTGTCCATTTAGTAGGAACACGGTCTTTTCCATAACCACGCCATCCGTCAAACGTCTTACCATCAAAGATCGTGATGTAACCGTTTTCATCAACAGGCAATTTCAGACTATCCGTTTCGGGTGCTTTCAATGATTTTGAATAAGACAATGCAACTTTTGCTCGGTTCTTCCTGAGCATTTGCTTTTTTCTGACCACCGCAAGAAGCAAAAACTCCTGCAGCAAGACAACAACAAGCTAATGGATAAAATACTTTTTTCATGATAATAACGATTTAATTTTTTATCTTTAATTTCTAATTTATCTCGGCATATCAGGCAGTCTCCAGCCGTCACGATAAGTATGTTTCACTAATTCAGCAGCAAACTGTTTCGCATTAATCGGATCAGTCCATGTCTTGTCAAATGTCGGATGACCATCATGAATCTTGAATCCGTCTTTGATAACGGTACGGATCGTTTCGTTATCACCGATATTCGTAAAGCACATGTTAGCTCCATCCCATTCAAGAGTCTTATTCAGCGCTTGCAAACGAATAGCCAATACACCCATTGCCACCATTTCATTCATTGGTCCGGCTTCTGAGAAATCAGACTTAGTCATGATACGGTTAGATTTATTTTCTTTACATGCACGTACCCAGTCCATCTCGTGACCACCGTTCATAGCATTGGGAACACGACGACAAACCTTTGGCGCATTTGGTTTACGACCAGAAAGCAACCAAGGATTCTGTCCATAACATCCGCAAATCAAAGTATCTTTCGTTCCGTGGAAAATAGTCAAACCACCACCACTCTGCATCAGTTGTTTTCCTTCCGGGAATCCTTTCGGACGTTCAGGCATCATACCGCCATCGTACCAATGTACTTCCACTTCAGGCATAGCTACTTTCGGCATATTTTCACGAGCAGGGAAAATCATTTTCACATGCTGTGCCTGCGGAGCACAAGCATTCAACAATAAAGTAGATGACCCTTCCACTTTAGTAGGATATTGCAATTTCAATGCTCTAAACGGCTGATGCAAAATATGGCAAGCCATATCGCCTAATGCACCTGTTCCATAATCCCACCATCCACGCCAGTTCAAGCATGATAAATAGCATTGTAAGGGATTCATTTTAGCAGGACCTGTAAACAAATCCCAGTTCAAAGTACTAGGAATTTTATCAACCTTTTCAGGAACATTCAATACCTTGCGGCCAAATAGGACGGTCTGTCGCACATTCCACCTTAGTTATATCACCGATTTCACCATTCCAAATCCATTCGCATACCAAATCCGTACCTTCATCCGATGAACCCTGATTACCCATCTGAGTAACAACACCTGTTGAGGCAGCTAATTTTGTCAATAAACGAGATTCATAAACAGAGTGGGTCAACGGCTTCTGACAGTACACGTGTTTTCCCATTGTCATTGCATCAGCAGTGATGATAGCATGAGTATGGTCGGCAGTTGCAACAATTACACCGTCAATAGATTTACCCATTTCATCATACATTTTACGATAATCCCAGTATTTTTTTAGCCTTGGGAATTCGTCGAACACACCTTTTGCATACTTCCAATCCACATCACAAAGAGCCACAATATTTTCAGTGCCCTTTACGTGATTAATGTTGGCATGTCCCATACCGCCAATACCCACAGCTGCAAGATTTAATTTGTCAGTAGGCGAAACATGCCCGTGACTCATACCTAAAATTGTACTGGGAGCAATGGTTATACCTGCTAAAGCAGCTGCTCCCGTTTTGAGAAACTTTCTCCTCGAAATGTTTGACATGATTTTATTTGTTTAAGGGTTAATAATCTTTGGAAGGTTGCCATGCAACAATCCATATCCATTTTTCATGTTTTTTCTTCGCTCGCGTATTTGCTCCAAAGTGCGCAAATTACCAATAGCAGGCAAATCGTGTTTGCGGGTATCTTTTAAGAATGTCCACGCATATTCGGATGCAATGGCCGAATCGCGCATGGACGGTAAGCGAGAACTGCGCTTTCCGGTTTCTACCGAATCAGCAAACAGGTCACACAATACGTCTATATTCTTGCCACCGAAAGGCTTCTCTACACGGATGGTCTGATTGACACCGTGCAGGTCGACAACAGCAGTATTGAAGTCATGCGTCATACGCACAACTCCTTTTTGTACCTATAATATCTACATACGAATTATGTGTCTGGTCTTTAGATAATTGCCCATAAACAAACCCTTGGGTAATATCAAAAACTACACCATTTTGAAAAGTTCCGTGACATTGTACCCACCAAGGATCTTTGTAGTTCCACATATTCACCCCCTGGGCATTCCATGTTCTGTAATCACAACCTGCATACCAACGGGTAATATCGACATAATGCATTCCACAATCATGGAAAGCAGGCCCCTCATACTCATGACCTTCACCCGGTGCCAAGCCGGGAGTCATATGACAAATACGGATAATAGCCAGCTCTCCAATCTCCCCTTGCTGGATATATTCTTTCATCAAATTATGATACCAGGAATTCCGCAGATACAAGTTTACTGTAGAAATGAGGTTTTGTGTTTTCCGTCATTTCTACAACCTTCCACTCATTTTCCATTGTATCTGCAATTGGTTTCTCTGAAATAATGTGTTTGCCGTAACGAATAGCTTTTCTATTTGTCCCATCCTCGAGTCAGCTAAAGTAAAAAGCCCGACTACCTGCACACTTTCATCCTCGAAAATCTTTTTGATTATCTTCTACTATAAGAGATCCAGGAGCTAACTCCTTGGCTAATTGACGTGATTCCGGATCGGTATCACAAATATAAGCAATATTCCACCGATCACTTTTTGTCATCGCTTCCCAATAGAATCTTCCCATCCTACCGAAACCGATAATTCCAACTTTAATTCTCGTGTCTACTGAAGATTGCGTGTTCATAATTAAGCATAGTGAATTTAAGTACAAATAATAGGTAAAGTATCGATTTTCACCCTCAGCAGATGAGTAGAAAACCGATAATGCAAAACTAGCCAAATAAATAACGGCTTATTTGACTTACACAACTTTATGTAGATAGAAATTCATTCTTTTTACACTATTAATCAAGCAATTAATACTTTCAAAGCATCCAAAAAATGTAGATGATTTGGAACAGTCTCCAACACTAAAATAGCACTTATGTCTCTTGTGTTGAACTAATTTTCATAATTTCATTTTCAAATTCATCCCGGTCTACCGCAGCCTTGTTTCGCATCTTAGTACGATAATTATAGACAGTACTTGTAGAGCAACGGAGGAAGTTGGCGATCTTCCCACTATCCGTAATACCCAAGCGTAATAAAGCATAAATACGAAGTTCTCTGTTCAATAAAAGCATCCGGTTTTAAAATAATTTTCTCATCATCTTTCAGCAAGGCATTGAAATCTGAAACAAAAGTCGGATACAACCCCAAGAAGACCTTATCAAAACGAGTGTATAAAGCGCTAAGCTCTTCGTCGATAAGCGCGGATGATTTTAGCTTCTTAATCAGTTCATCATAGTATTTATTAATAGCTATTTTATACAGCATATTCTGATATTTCTCTCCATTTTATGGATATAGCTAAAGCATACATCAAAGAATTCGGCTATATAATACTCCTTTATACTATTAATTTCGCACAACTGATTATTTGTATCATTCAGCTGGCTGTTCATGCTATTCAGCTTATTGTTCAATCGCAAAAAGCTCCTCATTACTCTGCGCTAATGCCTGTTTTATTTTTCAACGTCTTTTTCATTTGAATATAGATGAAAAGCACCAACAGGACTAAAAGAAAAAGGATAATACTTGTAGAAATAAGAAAAGTAGTCAGATGCGACCGTGATCTGGCCTGCTCCGCCTGATAAGCAGTATTAATAATAGAATTGAATTTATAAATTTCGATGGCCCGGAAATGAATACCGGAAGATATAACGTCATCGATAGCGGACTGTGTAAATTTAAAGGCATCAGCTAAATTCTGTTCATCATAAGCTATCAATGCAAGAGATTGCAGGGATGCATTTTCCCGCGTAGCATTCCGTGTATCGGCTATTGCTGACAACATCAGATATTTTTTTTCCTCATCATACTTTTTCTGATGGTGACATAACCTAGAATATGAATGAGTTATCATAGCATAATTGGGCGTCCCCACTTCCTCAATCTCCAGCAGTTCTTTATAAATTTCTTTCGATTTCAGCGTATCACGCCAAATATAATAAGAAGCCTGGGACATTCGATAATCCCAAGAAGTGTGGTCAATGAGGGCAAAAAGCGAATCCTGATATGCAGCCTGCTGCTTACCATACAGATTGTTGGCGACAGAAATCGAATAGTGTCCCCAAAAACTGGAATAAGTTTGATAATAGTTTATTAATAAATCTCTGGGAAGTTCTGAAGTCTTTATACTTTTTCAAAATAATCTCCGCTTCACGGAACCTGCCACACATCGAATATAAAAGACTAAGATGTAAAGACGACTGGTTGGTGAAATAAGGTCTATTCAACTGACGGGAAATCTCAATATTGCGATCAACATAATGAATAGCGGAATCAATATGAAATTTTTTATATTCGTTATATAACCGTAGATTGATTCTATATTCTCCTTCAAGAGTCAAACCAGGACTTTTCAACATACATTTTATCCGGTTTATCCGATCCTCTTTCTCTTTAACAAAGACATGCTTTTCATCTATCACTCTACGTAAAGAATCAGTCAATAGTTTCAACTCATCATTCGCATAAAGAGCACTGCCAATTCCCAAAGCAATCAGCAGAAGCAAAAAAAACCTCTTCTTTAGCAAACAACAGTTGAATTTCATAATAGTAATAGCAAAGATAATAAAAAAAAGCGATTTATCCATTCAGAACAAATCGCTTTTTTTATATATGAAGTAAATTTGCTCTTATTCAGCAACTACCTCGAAAGGAATTTCTACCGAAACTTCCTTTGTGAAGCTTAACGATAGCCTTGTAACTACCAACTTCTTTCACAGCGTCTTTTACAACGATGATCTTTCTGTCAACTTCATGACCCAGTTTAGACAATGCCTTTCAGCAATCTGGATGTTACCAACAGAACCGAAGATAGTACCGGTTGAGCTAACTTTAGTTGCAATAGTCAAAGAAACGCCTTCCAGCTTAGCCGCCATAGCCTCAGCATCTTTCTTGATTTTCTCAAGTTTGTGAGCGCGCTGTTTCAGTTCTTCAGCCAACATTTTCTTTGCAGAAGGAGAAGCGATGATAGCTTTTCCAGTCGGGATCAGATAATTACGACCGTATCCGGATTTCACGTTTACGATATCGTTCTTATAACCCAAGTTTACGATGTCTTCTTTCAATATAATTTCCATACTTTTCCTCCTTCTTATTTCATCATGTCAGTTACATAAGGCAACAATGCCAAGTGACGAGCTCTCTTCACAGCCTGCGCGATACGACGTTGGAACTTCAAAGAAGTACCAGTAATACGACGCGGAAGGATTTTTCCTTGTTCATTCAAGAATTTCTTCAAGAATTCAGGATCTTTGTAATCGATATACCGAATACCACTCTTTTTTTGAAACGGCAGTATTTTTTCTTCTTAACATCTACTGACGGCGGAGTCAAATATCTGATTTCTGATTGAACTTGTTGTGCCATGATTAATCCTCCTTTTTGTTTGATTTAACACTTCTTCTTTTTGCAGCGTATTCAGCAGCATACTTATCCATCTTGAAAGTCAAGAAACGGATTACGCGTTCATCACGACGGAAATTAAGTTCCAACTTGTCAATTACAGTAGGATCTGCATTGAACTCAATCAATTGATAAAAACCTGTAGACTTTTTCTGAATAGGATAAGCCAATTTCTTCAGTCCCCAGTTTTCTTCATTAATAATCTCAGCACCTTCAGCTTGAAGAACGCCTTTGAATTTTTCTACCGCTTCCTTCATCTGAACATCAGACAAAACGGGAGTTAAAATGAAAACGGTTTCGTATTGATTCATACTTCGTTTAATTAAATAAATAATTTATTTTATTTTAAATGCGGGTGCAAAGTTAGACATTTTATTTTGAACTACAAATATTTAATCTTTTTTTGTATCCGAAGATAGGATTTATCCGGGAAGAGACTTACCTTTGCAAAGTTGTTTAAACAATAATTTCATGATAGAGCAATTCAATTTCGATATCCGGCTTATATTCGCCATATTAAATGGTAAGGTTTCCGCTGCAATCAACCGGAAGCTATATCGTAATTTCCGTCAGAACGGTCTGGAAATCAGCCCTGAGCAATGGACGGTACTCATTTTTCTGTGGGAAAAAGACGGCGTGACGCAGCAAGAATTGTGCAATGCAACTTTTAAAGACAAACCCAGCATGACCCGCCTGATAGACAATATGGAACGGCAGCATCTCGTTGTGCGCATTTCCGATAAAAAAGACCGCCGTACCAATTTGATCCACCTGACTAAAGACGGAAAAGAACTGGAAGAAAAAGCGCGCGTCATTGCCGGCCAGACTCTGAAAGAGGCTCTTCACGGTATCACTCTCGACGAATTGAGCATTGGACAGGAGGTACTGAAAAAGGTGTTCTACAATACAAAAGATTAGATAGAAGAACTTCTCTCCAAATCATAAAATCCACTAAATCGTGCATTTATAATGGAATTTTTATCCAAATAATTTCGCCCGTTAAAAAATTATGCTTTAATTTGTGACTGGAATATTATAATCTATTAAAATACACACGCATGAAAGGCTTATTAAAGAATTTGGGATTGATATTAATCTTGATCGGAGTGGTCATCCTGTTGGCTTGTTCCTTTACAGGAAATGTAAACAACAACGCCATCCTGGGTACTTCAGTAGTACTTGTAGTACTGGGACTCATTTCTTATATTGTTATTAATAAGAAGATCGCTGATTAATTTCGCAAAATCAATAAAAAATCCCGGAAACGAATGTTCCGGGATTTTTTATTTGGAGTTATCTCAAACGCAATCATTAAGATTCAACTTCCGGAGTAATCAGCTTATAGCCTTTTCCGTGAATATTGATAATTTCGATTGAATCGTCTTCTTTCAGGTGCTTACGCAATTTCGTGATATACACGTCCATACTACGGGCATTGAAATAGTTATCGTCAATCCAGATTGTTTTCAGAGCGAAGTCACGTTGCAAAATCTCATTGGCATGTGCGCAAAGCAATCCGAGCAGTTCAGACTCTTTGGTAGTCAGCTTAGTTTGTTTGCCTTCTGACGACAGAATTTGTTTCTGTGTGTCGAAAGTAAACTTACCAATCTTATAGATATTGCTTTCTTTGTTCTTCTTTCCACGCACACGTCTCAAGATAGCCTCGATTCTGAAAGTCAGCTCTTCCATACTGAAAGGTTTCGTTATGTAATCATCCGCACCGATTTTTAAAGCCTTCCAGGATATCTTCTTTCAGCGTTTTTGGCCGTCAGGAAGATAATAGGAATTTCAGCATTTGCTGTACGGACATCCTGTGCCAGTGTGAAGCCGTCTTTTTTAGGCATCATCACGTCAAACACGCACAAGTCATATTTATTCTTCAAGAAAGCCTTATAACCGGCTTCTCCATCAGGATATAACTCAGCAGAATAACCTTTTGCCTGTAGATATTCTCTTAAAAAGCATGCCAAGATTTTCGTCATCCTCGCACAATAAAATACGCAGTTTCTCGTCCATATCAATTATTTTTTTAATAAAAGGTAATGCAATAATAAATTTAGTTCCCACGTTCAGGTCGCTTTCCGCCCGGATGGTTCCCTTATGATCCAATATAATTTTTCTCACATAAGCCAATCCCAGTCCAAAGCCCCTTCACATCGTGCAGATTACCCGTATGCACACGATAGAACTTTTTCAAATATTCTTTTTCAGGTTCTCTTTTTTGATACCAATACCGTTATCCTGTATCGAAATCATCAGTTTACCCGATTCATTCCACGTTTTCACCTTCAGTTCCAGATCCTCTTCCGCTTTTTTATATTTTACCGCGTTATCCATCAGATTGAAGATCACATTGGTAAGATGCATTTCATCTGCAAATATAACAGGATCGGTGGCCTCAAGGTTCGATGTTATCTTACCATTATACCGTTCCACTTTCAGCGCAAAGGTATTGACAACTCCTGCTATTAATTCATTCGCATCGATTTCCTTCATCTTCAGCGTTGCCTTCTGCCGGTCAAACATTGACATCTGCAGCACCTTTTCTACCTGAAGCGCAAGCGCTTGGTTTCATCATTAATAACTCCCGATATATGCTGGAACATTTGCGGTGATTTTGCTACCGCGGGGTCCTTCAACATCTGGGCTGCTAATGAAATGGTAGATATCGGTGTTTTTAAATTCGTGCGTCATATTATTGATAAAGTCATTCTTCATTTCCGTCAGTTTCTTGTGCCGGAATACGATATAAATCGTAAAAAGATGAATGTCACTAACAATACCAGTGTAAATATCAGCGACGGAATCATGAAACTGATGGAGTCAAAGATATAATCTTTCTTCCCCGGAAAGTGCACTTTCAAGATACTCATTTTGGCAGGCGGGTCATTCTTGAACAATGCCTGCTGATAAGCGTCTTCACTTCCCTTTGCCTCATAATCCGCACAACGGTAGACTTCCCTTCCGTCTTTGTCGATCACCGTAAAGTGATAAAGGCAAATCTATACTATTATTATATAAGCTCGATTTCAGATAGTCATCCAGTTCTTTAAAAACCGTACTCTGTCTCCAATCGACTTGTCACTTCCCCGGTAAATCATCTGCTAGAGTAATACGTAACTGGAACGAAGTACTGA
>VOFK01004275.1_pt1 | contig 17226 bp, 22 predicted proteins | sample 5384121 | NCBI WGS metagenome assembly VOFK01 (sample SAMN12384730, study PRJNA508395) | human gut metagenome | isolation source: healthy gut J | host: Homo sapiens
GCTTGGCTGGTTTGACCTGTACGGCTGGTCGGGCGTGATTATGCCCAGCTTCAGCTCGTGGGGGCCAGTTCTGTGACCGCGCCAACCATCTGGTGCTGCCCATCGCAACGCCTGGTCATCGTCTCCGTCGGCGGCCTGATGCGCTATACCCGCACCAATATGCTGGAAGTGCTCAACGCGGACTACATCCGCACCGCGCGTGCCAAGGGCCTGTCGGAGCATACGGTCATCTACAAAAGCACGCCTTCCGCAACACGCTGATTCCCCTTGTCACCATCATCGGCGGCAGCCTGCCCGGCTTGTTCAGCGGTGCCCTTATCACCGAGACGCTGTTCTCCATCCCCGGCATCGGCTATATTTCCTACCAGTCCATGGTCGCAGGCGACATCCCCTTCACGATGTTCTACCTGTCCTTCATGGCGGTGCTGACGCTGGCCAGCAACCTGCTGACCGATATCCTGTACGGCGTGGTTGACCCGCGCGTGCGCATTTCTTAAAAGAAAGGAGACTGCACACCCATGAGCGAAAACACGCAGAACCAGAACCCGAAGCAGGAGCAGCAGTACTCCCTGAACGATGACCGCCGCGTCAAGGTTTTGTCTCCCGGCGCACTGGTCGCCAAGCGGTTCTTCCGCAACCGTCTGGCCGTCATTGGTCTGTCCATTCTGATCGCGATGTTCCTGTTCTCCTTCCTCGGCGGCCTTGTCAGCCCCTACGGACAGGACGAGCAGTTCTACACCTACACCCAGATGTCCAAGGAGTTTGTCGGCGTCACCCGCAACGACACGATGCGTTTTGTCGTGGCCGACGGCCAGAACTTCGGTTCCATCGCCCAGAGCAAGGCCCTCGAAGCCGTGAAGAAGGGCAGCACCGAGTTCAACTATAAGGATACTGACTACACCGTCGATATCCAGAGCGACGACTTCTACGTCGTCTACCAGGGCAGCGACGTCATGGGCTATGCAAGCCGCGACCTCGTGAACGAGGCCGACGGTGCGCCGAAGTTCAGCTTTGACGTCAAGCTGGCGCCCTGACCGCCATGACGGCAGGGGAGAGCGACTTCACCGCCGACGGCGTGGACTACACGCTGAACAAGGACGGCGAGATCGCCGCCAATGGCGAGCAGCTGGGTTATGTCAGCCGCTTCGTCGTCTCCGCTGCCGATTCCAGCGTCGTCGTCACCCGTGACTTCAAGGACCGCCTCGAGGAGGCCATCGACGACAACGCCGCCAAGTTCAATTACACCGATGCCGGGGGAACGAGGCCGAGTACGATATCGTCTACGATGCCTCCACCAAAGTTTGGTCCGTCAAGCAGATGACCGAGACTTACGTCTACGACCGCTACGCCAGCCCCAGCAAGGCGCATTGGCTGGGCACCGACACCAACGGCATGGATATGCTGACCCGCCTGATGTACGGCGGCCGCGTCTCGCTGATCATCGGCTTCATCGTCGTCGTCATCGAGGCATCTCTGGGTATTCTGATGGGCGGTATCTCCGGCTACTTCGGCGGCTGGGTCGACAACATCATTATGCGTGTCGTCGATGTTTTCTACTGCATCCCTTCGATGCCGGTCATCATCATCATCGGCGCGGCCATGGACGCCATGCGTGTGGATTCCTGGAAACGTATGCTATACCTGATGCTGATTCTCGGCTTCCTGGGCTGGCCCAGCATTGCCCGCCTGGTACGCGGCCAGATCCTCTCCCTGCGTGAGCAGGAGTTCATGCTGGCCACCGAGGCCTGCGGCATCAAGGTCTGGCACCGCATTTTTCCGCCACCTGATCCCCAACGTTATCCCGCAGCTGATCGTCACCTGCACCATGGGTCTCGGCTCCACCATCCTGACCGAAGCCACCCTGTCCTTCCTGGGCCTGGGCGTCAAATACCCGTTTGCCTCCTGGGGCAACATCATCAACGATGTCAACAATGCCTACGTTATGACCAACTACCTGTTTATCTGGATCCCCGCCGGTGTCTGTCTGCTGATCACAGTACTGGGCTTCAACTTTGTGGGCGACGGTCTGCGCGATGCGTTTGACCCCAAGATGAAACGCTGATCGAAAGGAGAAACACACGATGGCTAAAAAATCAGGACGGATATCTTTCCGCCAAAGAGTCGCGGCGTATCTCCAAGGAAAACCGCCGCATCACCGACCAGTACGAGAAGCGCCGCAAGCGCCGCAACGTGCCCGAGAGTGAGTACACCACCCAGATGAAGGACCCCGCCAACGCGGTGGAGTTCGATAACCTGCACACCTATTTCTTCACCGACACCGGCGTTGTCAAGAGCGTCGACGGCGTTTCGTTTGAAGTGCCCATCGGCAAGACCGTCGGCGTCGTCGGCGAGTCCGGCTGCGGCAAGTCTGTCACCAGCCTTTCCCTGATGCAGCTGCTGCAGCGCCCCCAGGGGCAGATCGTCGAAGGCGAGATTCGTCTGAACCTGGGCGGCGGCAAGGCCTACGACATTGCCAAGACCCCGACCGACAAGATGCAGGGCCTGCGCGGCAACTATATCTCGATGATCTTCCAGGAGCCTATGACGAGCCTGAACCCGGTGTTCCGCATTGGCGCACAGATCGAAGAGGTCATTGCCCTGCACGAGGGCGAGGGCAAGACAAAAGAGGACATCAAGAAGCGCACCATCGAGATGCTGGAGATGGTCGGCATTGCCAACAGTGAGGGTGTCTACGCGATGTACCCCCACGAGCTGTCCGGCGGTATGCGCCAGCGCGTCATGATCGCCATGGCGCTGGCCTGCAACCCGAAGATCATCATTGCCGACGAGCCGACTACCGCGCTGGACGTGACGATCCAAGCCCAGATCCTGGACCTGCTGCGCAACCTGAAGGATCGCATCAACTCGTCCATTATGCTGATCACCCACGACCTGGGCGTTATCGCCGAGATGGCCGACTATGTCGTCGTCATGTACGCGGGCCGTGTCGTCGAGAAGGGCACTGTCGAGGAAATCTTTGCCCACCCGAGCCACCCCTACACCATCGGCCTGATGGCGTCCAAGCCCGTTGTCGGCAAAAAAGTGGACCGCCTGTACTCCATCCCCGGCAAGGTGCCTAACCCGGTCAATATGCCGGATTACTGCTACTTCAAGGACCGCTGCGAAATGCAGCTGCCCTGCTGCAGCGGCGAGTACCCCCCTGCGAGATCAGCCTGTCCCCCACGCACAAGGTCAGCTGCTACCGCTACTATGAAGAAAACAGAAAGGCGGGTGAGTGACGTATGGCAAAGTAAGGAAAAACTTCTGGTTGAAAACGATTACACCCCCGTCACCTACGACCCTCAGTATATTCTGATGGTCAATCACCTCAAGAAGTATTTCCCCATCAAGGGCGGCCTGCTGTCCCAGACTGTGGGCTATGTTAAGGCTGTGGACGGCGTTACCTTCAACCTGCGCCGCGGCTGCACGATGGGCCTGGTCGGTGAGTCCGGATGCGGAAAATCCACGACTGGCCGTACCATTCTGCGCCTGGGCGGTGATAAGACGGGCGGACAGGTGCTCTTCAACGGCAAGGAAGACTACGACATGACCCCGGCCGAAATACGTGCGCTGCGTACCCAAATGCAGATCATCTTCCAGGATCCGTTCTCCAGCCTGTCGCCGCGTCTGCCGGTCGGTGAAATTATCGGCGAAGCTGTGCGCGAGCACAACCTGGTGCCGAAGAACGAATTTGACGATTATATCGACCAGGTCATGGACGACTGCGGTCTGCAGCCCTACCACAAGACCCGCTACCCGCACGAATTTTCCGGCGGCCAGCGCCAGCGTATCTGCATTGCCCGCGCCCTGGCGCTGAATCCTGAGTTCGTCGTCTGCGACGAGCCGGTCTCCGCGCTGGACGTTTCGATTCAGGCGCAGATCATCAACCTGCTCAAAAGCCTGCAGGAAAAGCGCAACCTGACCTATCTCTTTATCTCCCACGACCTGTCCGTCGTCGAGCATATCTCGGACACAGTGGGCGTTATGTACCTGGGCAACCTGGTGGAGTACGGCGAGACCGACGATATCTTCGCCCACCCGCTGCACCCCTACACCAAGGCGCTGTTCTCGGCCATTCCCATCCCGGATCCGACGGTCAAACGCGAGCGTATCGTGCTGCAAGGCTCGATCCCATCCCCGGCCAACCCGCCCTCCGGCTGCAAGTTCCACACCCGCTGCCCTTACGCCACCGAGCGCTGCAAGACCGAAGCACCGAAGCAGCGTGAGGCCGAGCCGGGCCATTACGTGGTCTGCCACCTGTACGACAAATGAAGAAGCACGACGATTTTGAGGACGATGGCCGCACCATCGCCGATATGAGTGATATCGGCCCTGCGCCGATGCTGCGCCCCCACCGCCGAAAGGCGGCCCGGCCCCGAACCGGCCAACGACCGCCCATGGGAGCAGGACCCGGACTGGACCGCCAAGGAAAAGCTCTGGGCGGTTCTGGGCGTACTGAAGGCCACCCCCTGCTCATCGCCGGAGTCTATCTGGCAGGGGCTGGGTGTGCTGCTGGCCGCTTTGTTCCTGCTGTGGAGATGAATACAAAATAAAAAGGCATGTACGATTGGATCGGTCGTACATGCCTTTTTTTGCGGCCAGAAAACAAAAACCGGTTGAAACCTAGTGGCTTCAACCGGTCTTGGTGCGCCTGCAGGAACTCGAATCCTGAACCCTCTGATTAAAAGTCAGATGCTCTACCCACTGAGCTACAGGCACATCTATTATGCTGTGCGAATCACAGCTTTAATATTATAGCAGTTGCGCTGCAAATTGTCAATATAGTTGGCAAAAGATTTTGCCGGAATTTGCCCGTCTTTGCCGCAAGCCACTTGCCAAACACGCCGCGGCGCGGTATAATACTTATTTAGAAAACTATAACCGTAAAGGGGACTGGAAATATGGAAACTTTGGGCAGCCTGCGCCGCACCAACTACTGCGGTGAAGTCAGCCTTGCAATGGCTGGTCAGGAAATGACGGTCTGCGGCTCGATCGCCCGTGCCCGCGACAAGGGCGGCATCATCTTTGCCGACCTGCGCGATACCACCGGCATCCTGCAGCTGGTGTTCGATGAGGACACGCCGAAGGAGGTCTTTGCCAAGGCCGAGAGCCTCAAGAGCGAATATGTTGTCATCTGCCGCGGCAAGCTGCGTGAGCGCGCCGCCAAGACCGACAAGATCGCCACCGGCGATGTGGAGTTGTATGTTGCTGAACTGCGCATCCTGAGCGAGGCCCAGACCACCCCGTTTGAGCTGCGCGATGAGATCAACGTCAATGACGACCTGCGCCTGCGCTACCGCTACCTTGACCTGCGCCGTCCGTCCATGCATGAGCCGATTGTGCTGCGCAGCAAGATCATGCAGATCATCCGCAACTATTTCTGCGAGAACCACTTCACCGAGATCGAGACCCCGACCCTCATCAAGTCTACGCCCGAGGGTGCCCGTGACTATCTGGTGCCCAGCCGTGTGCAGCCCGGTCACTTCTATGCACTGCCCCCCCAGAGCCCGCAGCTCTACAAGCAGATCCTGATGCTGTCCGGCTTTGACCGCTACTTCCAGCTGGCCCACTGCTACCGCGACGAGGATCTGCGCGCAGACCGCCAGCCCGAGTTCACCCAGGTGGACGAGGAGATGAGCTTTGTCTCCGAGGACGACATCATGACCATCAACGAGGGCCTCATCAAGCGCCTCTGGAAGGAGATGCTCGATGTTGATGTGCAGACACCCTTCTACCGTATGCCGTGGAACGAGGCCATGGGCCGCTTCGGCTCCGACAAGCCCGACACCCGCTTCGGGCTGGAGATTCAGGATGTGACCGAGGTGTTCAAGGGCACTGAGTTCAAGCCCTTCGCCGCTGTGCTGGAGGCCGGCGGCAGCATCCGCGCCATCAACGCCAAGGGCATGGCCGACAAGCTGAGCCGCAAGAACATCGACAAGCTGGGCGAGGTCGCCAAGACCTACGGTGCCAAGGGTCTGGCCTACAGCCGCCTGACCGCAGAGGGCACCTCCTCCAGCTTTGAAAAGTTCCTGACCGATGCCGAGAAGGCTGCCCCTCTACGCCGCACTGAACGCCGAGACCGGCGATGTGCTGCTGATCGTCAGCGATGCCGACTGGGTCAAGGCCTGCACCGCGCTGGGGCAGGTCCGTCTGGACATTGCCCGTAAGCATGACCTGATCGACCCCGACAAGTTCAACTTCCTGTGGGTGGTGGACTTCCCGCTGTTTGAGTACAGCGAGCAGGAGGGCCGCTGGATGGCGATGCACCACCCGTTCACCCTGCCCAAGGCCGAGGATCTCGACAAGGTCGAGAGCGACCCCGGTGCCTGCCACGCTGTGGCCTACGACATTGTTCTGAACGGTGTCGAGATGGGCGGCGGCTCGATGCGTATCAACGACCCCGCGTTGCAGGATCGTATGTTCCGCGCCCTCGGCTTTACCGAGGAGAAGGCCCGCGAGAGCTTTGGCTTCCTGATGGACGCCTACAAGTTCGGCGCACCCCCGCACGGCGGTATGGCCTACGGTCTGGACCGCATGGTCATGCTGATGCTCAAGAAGGATTCCATCCGCGATGTCATCGCTTTCCCGAAGGTGCAGAATGCCGGTGAGCCGATGAGCGGCGCCCCCGATGTGGTGGACGCCCAGCAGCTGAACGACCTGAGCATTGCCCTGACGCTGAAGGACTAAGGCTTTCCCACTATCATGCAGCCACCGCAAAGCCGGAGCGGTCAAGACCGCCCCTACAAACTGCCGTATACGGATGCTTTGTAGGGAGGGGTCTTGACCCCTCCGTGAGTTGAAGGACTAAGTCAGAAGTAATTGCGCTGTAGGGGCCGGACATGTCCGGCCCGCAGCCTGCCCGCAGGATTCCCTTTTGCGGGTAGGTGCAGGGCGAGGCATGCCTCGCCCCTACATGGCAGCAAAAATATACGCCCGACCGTATTTTGTGCGGTCGGGCGTTTTTATGTTATCTCAATATTTCGGCTTCGGCTCGTCGCTCGGCTTCACCGGGTACTCGGCGGGCGGGGGCGTCTGTGCGGGTTTGGGCAGCTTCTCCTTCTTGGGCCGCTTTTTCCAGACCTTGCGCAGGATGAACACCACGACCACTGTGATCAGCACCACCGGCCACAGGTAGACCAGCGCAATGACCAGCCCCTGCACGAATCCAACGAAGGTGTCCCAGCCGCCGCCGAACGCATCGGCAATGCGCTCGGTGAAGGTCACGCCGGTCGGGGTCAGGGTGGCGACTTCCTGCAGATAGATGTCTACGGTCGAGTAGCTGACCTGCTGGTCCATGTTGCGCAGCTGGCGGGTGTAGTTCTCGAGCTGGTACTGCACATCGGAAAGCTGGCTCTCGATTTCCAGCAGATCCGCCGTTGTCTCGGCCTGATCGGCCAGTTCGTTCAGGCGGGTGCGCTGGGCCTCCAGCGCGGACAGCCGCGCCTGCACGTCTATGTAGCTGCTTGTGATGTTCTCGGCGTTCTCGCTGACATTGCGCACGCTGCCTGCCTCGCCCACGGCGGCCAGAAACGCGCGGTAGTTGTCCACCGGCACCCGCACGGTGTAGTCGGCGCTGCGGTCGTGATCCTTTTCGGTGCCGTAAACGCTGACGGACTCCATCCATGCATCGTTGGCCTCGACCGCAGCCATCAGGGTTTCGCGGGCAGCGTCAAAGTCGGTGGACTCCATCGAAAGACTGGCGTTGTAGATGATCTTCTGTGCGGTCTCGTCAGCGGCAGCCTCGGCGGCGTTGGCGGGCATCAGGCTGCTGTCCGTCCCGCCTGCGGCGCTGTCGTAATTGTAGCTTTCCTGCGCGGCGGCCTCGGTGGTGTAGTAACCGCCGTCTTTGCTGCCGATGCTGCCCCCGCAGCCCGCCAGCAGTGCGGCGGCGGCCAGCGCAGCGGTGATACGGGTGATGCGATTTTTCATGTTGGATGCTCCTTTCCTTTGTAAAGGCTTCCCCCAAGGGGGAAGCTGTCCGCGAAGCGGACTGATGAGGGGGCAAGTTTGCCTTGCTGCCTTTTTTACGGCTCGGTGTCGGGAACGCCGCCCCTCATCCGGCCTTCGGCCACCTTCCCCCTCGGGGGAAGGCATTGCCCTTTTCACCAATATAACACGGAAAATGCGCGTTGTGTGTTACAAACCAAATACAAAAAAGTGGGATGTGCCGTAATTTTGGCACATCCCACAAATTTTAGGGTGATTATTCAGCCTTCTGCCCAAGCAACTTGACATCCTCGTTGTCGGCAAAGGCAACGGCGTTGAAACCGGCAGCCTCCAGCGTGCCGAACTGCTTGCCCAGCTTTTTGGCCTGAGGCAGTACGGTCACATCATAGTCGGCGCGCAGCTGCTCTGCCTTGGCCAGCACGGCGGCAAAGTCGGCGTCCTTGAGGTAGAGCAGCGCCATCTTCGGCTTTGCGCCGGGGATCTGGTAGCCCTGCTCCAGCAGAATGCCGCAGACGCGCTCAAAACCGATGGAGAAGCCCACGGCCGGGACCTGCTGGCCGATGAACTTGCCGACCATGTTGTCGTAGCGGCCGCCGCCTGCCACAGCACCGCTGAACTGCGGGCAGGTGACCTCAAACACCATGCCGGTGTAGTAGCCCTGACCGCGGACGAGGCTGGGGGCGTAGGCGATGCCGTAGCGCCCGCCGGCCACCTTCTCGCTGGCGGCAATGACATACCGCAGGTCGGCGGTCAGTGCCTCGTCGTCGACACGGGCGGCCACAGCGTCCAGACTGAAATCACCGGCGCGCAGGAAATCATCCAGCGCCTGCACGGCCTCGGCGGCAAAGCCCTTCTCGGTCAGCTCGGCCTTGACGCCGTCAGCACCGATCTTGTCCATCTTGTCAAAGCTGATGCAGACCGAGTCAAGCTGGTCGGCGGCAAAGCCCATCTTCTCGAGCATGGCGCGCAGAATGCGGCGGTCGTTGATGTTGATCGTAAAGCCGGTGAAGCCGATCTTCAGCAGGGCGCGGGCCGTCACATCGATCAGCTCGACCTCCGCATTGGGGAGGAGTCACCCAGAATGTCGATGTCGCACTGGACAAACTCGCGCAGACGGCCTTTCTGCGGACGCTCGGCGCGGTAGACGCGGTCCGTCTGGATGACCTTGAACGGGCTGGGCAGCTCGTTGCGGTTGGCCGCATAATAGCGGGAAAGCGGCAGCGTCAGGTCATAGCGCAGGCCCATGTCGGACAGCTGCTTTTCATCGCCGCTGGCCAGCGCATGCTCCAGCTTGTCGCCGCGCTTGAGGACCTTGAAGATCAGATTCAGGTTGTCGCCGCCCTCGCTCTTGTCGAGGTTCTCCATATCCTCCAGAATGGGGGTGGAGATGCGCTGGAAGCCGGCGGCGCGGTAGGTGGCCAGAATCTGGCCCTGGATATAGTCACGCAGTGCCTGCTCCCGCGGGAGCAGGTCGCGCATACCCTTTAAAGGCTGAGTTTTCATGGTGGTTCTCCTTACACTGTATAATGGCTTCCACTGAGGGGAAGCTGTCACCGAAGGTGACTGATGAGGGGCAAACCTTGCCATTGCAACCCGTAAACGGGCAATGATGGCAAAAGCCGCCCCATCCGGCCTCAGGGGGGCCTCGGCCACCTTCCCCTCGGGGAAGGCTCTTTGCTTTTATATACTTTATAATGATACCTTTTGCGCCGCATTTTGTCAATCCAAACCGGGCATACTAGACCGAAAAAGGGGAGGGGATGCGTGTGCCGAAACAGAATCGCGGGCCGTAGCATTCTAGCTGCGGGGGCGGCGGCGCAGCTGCTGACCGGCTTACCGGCGGCGTTGGGGCGTCTTTCAGCAGCCGGTCATGCAGGGGTACGGCTTTTCACGCGGGCAGGCTATGCTGGGGTTTGCGGTGCTGGTCGCGGCCTACGGTGTGGGCTGTGCCGTGGGCGGCCTTCTGCAGGACGCCCACGGCCCGCGCCCGGCAGGGGCTGTGGGGCACAGTGCTGCTGGCAGGCGGTTTTTTGCGGCTGCGCTTTGTGCCGCCTGCCAACGCCGCGCTGTTTCTTGTTGTCTACAGCCTGCCCGCCGGGTTGGGCAGCGTTTTTAGCCCCGGCGGTGCTGGCCTGCGCCCAAAAAAAGTGGTATCAGGACAAAAAGGCTGGGCCACCGGCGTGGCGGGGGTGGCCATGGGGCTGTCCGGCGCGTTTTTTACGGTGTTCGTCAAGGGCATCGGCGGGCGGTGGGGCATTCGCGTCTGCTTTGCTGCGCTGGGGGCGGTCATGCTGGTTGTCTGCGGCGCGGGTGCGCTGATTTTGCAAGACCCACCGCCTAAACCCCAGAGCGGCCCGCCAGCAGGGGCCGAATTTTGACTACAAGCAGATGCTGCGCACACCGCAGTATAAGTCTGCGCGGCAGCGGTGGCGCTGTCGCTCCGGCGGTGCTGCTGTTCAGCCCGGAAATATTCAAGATCGCCGCCGAGCGCGGCCTGCCGGAGAGCGCCGCGCCCTACAGTATCGTGCTGGGCTCGGCGGCCAAGCGCGGCGGGGCGGATGCTGCTGCCCGCCGTCAGCGACAAGCTCGGCCGTAAGCCGGTGCTGTATGCCGTGTATATCGGTCTTGCGGCGGGCAGTGCGTGGTTTGCCTTTGCGGAGGCGTGGTGGCTGTTGGCGGCCTACGCCTTGCTGACCTTTTTCTACTCCGGCGGCGCGGCGGTGCAGCCGTCCTTCAATACCGATCTTTTCGGGCTGGCGCACGCAGGTGTCAACTACGGCTTCATCGCGCTTGGCATGAGCGGCGGCAGTATCCTGAGCTATATCGGCGCGCAGGCCCTGCCGCTGGCGGCCCGCCATTGGCTGGCCGGTGTCTGTGCCGCAGGGGGGCTGGTTTGTGTCAGTCTTGTAAAACCTGTGGAGAATGGTTGAAAAAATTGTGCACGGGGTAAAATAGGACAGCAGCGGTAGGGGCGAACATCGTTCGCCCGTGGCCGTGTGCGGCAAAGGAAAAGTGCCCGGGCGATTTCCGTTAGGCGGCGGGACCCGCGGAAGCTTCCGCCGCCGCTCCTGCGGGCGAGCAATGCTCGCCCCTACAAAGCATATCATCTACGATCCGAGAGGTTTTCACTATGACCCAATCCCAACAACTGCGCAAGCTGGCAGCGCAGTCGGCCACGGCGTTTCTGGTGGCCGCGCTCTGCGCATTCCCGCTTTATATCGATAAATTCTCCAACCTCGGCGTTGTCAAGTTCATCGCCGTCTGTACCCTGTGCTGGGCGTTCGCCCTCTGGCTCGGGGGCGCTGCGGGCGGTCGGGGCGGTGCCGCAGCCCGGCCGTCTGCCGTGGCGGCAGGATACGGCGCTTTGGGCGCTGGGGGCTGTCACAATCAGCGGCGTGGTGTCCACGGCACTGTCGCTCTCGCCTGACGCATCCTTCTGGGGGGCTGGGCGGCTACTACGGCGGCTGCATGATGGTGCTGTTCACGGCGGCGGGGTATCTGGCGGTGCGCGCCTTTGCACCGCAGAGCCTTCTGAACGGCCTGACCTTCGGCGTTGGCGTGACCACGGCCATCGTCACAGTGCTGTATGTGCTGAACATATTCAATATCGACCTCATCGGTACCTATGCCGACACGGCAGTGGTGGAGCGCGCGCAGTTCTTTTCGACACTGGGGCAGAAAAATTTCTGCTCCGGCTTTATGGCGTTTGCGCTGCCGCTGGTATTCTACGCCTTTTTGGTGGCGCGCGGCGTGCGGCACACGATCCTGTACGGTATTCCGGCCTTCTTCGGCGGTCTGGCGCTCGCGGTGGTCGATGCCGAGGGGGCCCGCTGGCATCGGCGCAGCGGTGCTGGTGCTGCTTTGCCAGAGGATGTTCACCACCCGCACGCTGCGGCGGCTGGCGGTCATCGGCGGGTTCTTCTTCTTCCACGCGGGGGGGATGCAGTACATGCGCACCCATGTCTACGCAGGGCGGAAAGCCAATGCTGGCGGGCGCTGGGCCGTAATGGGGGCGAACCGGGTTTGTGCTCTGCCTTGTCCTTTTGGGCGGCGCTGCGGTTCGGCTTGCGCGGGCGGGAGGTGCCGCTGTACAGGCTGGGGCGCTGCGTGGCGGCGGCAGTCGTGGCCACGGCGGCGGTGCTGTTTCTGCTGGCAAACCTCTGGCCCGGCTTTCCAAGCCTCGGTCGGCTGGATGAGGTGCTGATTGTCAACGATGATTGGGGCACCTACCGCGGCACGGCCTGGCGCATCACCGCGGCAAGCTGGCTGGACCAGCCGCTCTGGCGCAAGCTGCTCGGGGTCGGCCCCGGCATGATGCACACGGCGGTGGCAAACTGGGCCGGGGCGGACATCACCGACCGGATGAAGACCTTTTTATGCTGCGCACAATGAGTATCTCGAGCTGCTGCTGACCACCGGTGTTGTGGGACTGGCAGCGTGGCTGTGGTTTGTGGCGGCGCACCTGCGCAGGGCGGCGCAAAACTGGCTGCGCCCCGGCGTGGCCCCGGTCACGCTGGCGCTGGTCAGCTACCTTTGGCCCATGCGGTCATTTCGATTCGCGTGTCGATGATCTTCCCGGAAATCATGCTGCTTTTCGCGCTTTTTGCAGGTGTTCTGCCTGCCGCCGGAGGAGGCTGCCGTGCAGGAAAACCGGCAAGGCACGCCAAGCAGAGAAGGCTGCAGCACCGGCGGGCAGCCCGGACTGGTGCGGCAGTGGCTGCCGCCGATCGCGGCAGGCATTGTGATGATGGCGGCCTGCGGTGCAGCCTCGCGGGTGATCTTTGGGTTTTTGTTTTGAGGAAAAGCCTCCCTTGTCAAGGGAGGCTTTTTATTTGCTCAACATGCCCGTCCGCCGCGCAGTATGCTGTCCGGCTACAGAAAAAGCCAAAAAACAAAAAGGTTAGGAAAAACTAACATCTTGAAAAAACACAATTCGACCCTTTATAATAAAGATAGCTGTGAAAAGCCTAACAATATGCAAAGGAGAGAAAATTATGATCGAATACTCCGCACAGGTCAACGCTATGTGCCCGATCACAAAAAGGACCCAACACGGTCCGGCGCCCATCCCCGAAGAGGGCAAGTGGGTCAAGGCGTATAAAATTGAGGATATCAGCGGCTACACCCATGGTGTGGGCTGGTGTGCTCCCCAGCAGGGTACCTGCAAGCTGAGCCTGAACATCAAGAACGGCATCATCGAGGAGGCCCCTCGTTGAGACCATCGGCTGCTCCGGCATGACCCACTCCGCCGCTATGGCTGGTGAGATCCTGCCCGGCAAAGACCATTCTGGAGGCTCTGAACACCGACCTCGTCTGCGATGCCATCAATGTCGCCATGCGTGAGCTGTTCCTGCAGATCGTCTACGGCCGCAGCCAGACCGCTTTCTCTGAGAACGGCCTGCCTGTCGGCGCTGGTCTGGATGACCTGGGCAAGGGCCTGCGTTCCATGACCGGTACCATTTTCTCCACCAAGGCCAAGGGCGTCCGCTATCTGAGCTGACCGAGGGCTACATCCTCAAGACCGCTCTGGATGCAAGGACACCAGGTCATCGGCTATCAGTTCGTCCGTCTGGGCAAGATGATGGAGGACATCCGTCACGGCAAAGGACCCGAAGGAAGCCTACGAGAAGAACATCGGCACCTACGGCCGCTTCTCTGCCGAGCAGGGCGCTGTCAAGTACATCGACCCGCGTGAAGAATAAGAGAGGGAGGAACATAGATTATGGCAACTTTTGAATCCCAGAATCGCCGTATGCCCAAGATCGAGGGGGCTTGCCTCAAGGCCAACGGTCTCGAGAGCCTCGACGCCTGCAACGAGATGCTGCTGGCCAAGGGCATCGACTGCGATAAGAACACCCGCGGCATCCAGCCCATCTGCTTCGACAACGCTGTCTGGGCGGCATACACCCTCGGCACCGCCATCGCCGTCAAGCGCGGCCTGAAGAAGCGCTGCTGACTGCGCCGCCGCCATCGGCGAGGGCCTCGAGGCCTTCACCATCCCCGGCTCTGTCGCTGAGCAGCGCAAAGGTCGGTCTGAGCCACGGCAACCTCGGCGCTATGCTGCTGCATGAGACACCCATTGCTTCGCCTTCCTCGCCGCCACGAGTCCTTCGCCGCCGCTGAGGGCGCATATCGGCATTGCCCGTACCGCCAATAAGGTCCGCAAAGAGCCCCTGCGCGTCATCTGAACGGCCTGGGCAGGACGCTGCCCCAGATCATCAGCCGTATCAACGGCTTCACCTACGTCAAGACCGACTACGACTTCGCCACCGGCGAGATTGAAGATCGTCGACCACCATTCTCTCCGACGGCGAGCGCGCGCTGCTGTCAAGTGCTACGGCGCTAACGACGTTCTGGAGGGCGTTGCCATCATGAAGGCTGAGGGCGTTGAGGTTTCCATCACCGGTAACTCACCACCCGACCCGTTTCCAGCACCTGGTTGCAGGCACCTACAAGAAGTGGGCCCTGAAAACGGCAAGAAGTACTTCTCCGTTGCTTCCGGCGGCGGCACGGGCCGTACCGCACCTGATAACGTGGCAGCTGCTGGTCCTTTTACGGCCTCGACCGACTCCATGGGCCCGTATGCACGGCGATGCCCAGTTTGCTGGTTCTCCTCTGTGCCTGCACACGTTGAGATGATGGGCCTGATCGGTGCCGGCAACAACCCGATGGTTGGCGCTGACTGTTGCCTGCGCTGTTGCAGCTTCCCAGGTAAACGCCTGAGTCAACAGCAATAACTTAATTAGCGATTAAAAAAGCGCCCGATGCGGGATTTTCTGTATCGGGCGCTTTTGTTCTGGCCTCCAGCTGCCAACGCGGGCGCGGTGGTCTTCAGCCGCAGCCAACTGGCCGATGCGGCGCAGAGGGGAGGCCGCAATAAGAGCTCCCTGAACCGTGCGCTGGTTGCGCAAGTGCAGCCGGAGTGTTCCGGCCCGGCGAACTGCCGACAAAAACCGTGGGGACGAGCGGGGGAAGCGAGGACTTTGCTCGCCATCGACCGCTGGCTGCCGTCAGACCAGCTGCCGAAAGTTCCACCTCGACGAGCATAGGGGGGCCTTTGGTTCGGCTCTACTTTTTGAGCTGGGCCCTCGTGCCAGCAGCTCGAACAGAATAACATCCCGGTTCACCGACCCCGCGTGCGGCCATGTGCTGCGGGCGAAAGAAGTTTCGTACAGGACGAGAACGGCTGGCGGGAGTTTCGAACGCCACCGCCGACGGCCTGACGGCAAACGTGCTATCCCCAAGGCAGGAAGTTCATCGTGATCGGGAGGGGCTGGAGAAAAGAACGGATTGAGGTGCAAGATTAAAGGGGGAAGCGGCAGCTTCATATCGTTGTACTTTCAACGAAGCTTGTTCCCGCCCAAAAACTGATGAAAAAAAACGGAAAGGAGAATCATGATGAACGGCACCGCATTGTGCAAACCGACCGCCGGCGGGTGGTGGGCATGGTGGCGGGCATCGTCATCATCGCCCTTGGCATTGCGCTTTTCAAACGCGGTCCCCACCTCGGCAACGACTCCATCAGCGCCCTGAACATGCGGCTGGCGGAGCTGCTCGGCATCTCGCTGGGCACCCAGAACCTGTGCATGAACATTCTGTTTTTTCCTGCTGGAATTCTGGTTCAAGTACATCGGCCTTGGCACCTTCGTCAACGGCATCTGCATCGGGTACATCGTCACGGCGTTCTATGACCCCATTCGCCCACTTCGGCGACGCGCCGTCGCTGGCGGTGCAGTTGGCGTGGGTCATCGCGGCGGTGCTGGTCACGGCGCTGGGCGCTTCGCTCTACCAGACCGCCGACCTCGGCATCGCGCCATACGATTACCTTTCCCCTCGGTCTGCGGGACCACACCCCTGCCCGTACTTCCGGGTGCCGCATCTTCACCGATGCGCTCAGCGCCCTGCTGTGCTGGCTGCTGGGTGGCCTTGTGGGCCTTGGCACCTTGATCTGTGCGTTCTGCCTTGGGCTTTTCATCCAGTTCTTCGATCGGACGTTCTCCCAGAAGGTGCTGCAATAACAAAAACCGAACAATTATTTGAGAAACCCCGCGGCGTCAAATTGAAGTGACCCCGAAAAGTTAGACAATATTCTGAAGTAAAAATTGTTCAAGCAGCCGAAAAGGGCTTGCTGTCTGTGAATTGCAGGCGGCAAGCCCTTTAGCTTTGCCTTGATCCTGCGGTTGTTGTAGTAATCCAGATATTCGATCGAGTTCCAGTTTGAAGTGTTCCATGGGCGGAACTCCTGCAAATACAGCAGCTCACTTTTGAGCAGCTTGAAGAAATTTTCTATCACAGCATTGTCCAGACAGTTTCCCTTACGGCTCATGCTCTGGCGAACACCTTTCTCCCGGGCATCTGTTGGTATTGTTTGTGTTGGTACTGCCAACCCTGGTCAGAATGGAGAATCAGGTTTGTTCCGGTCGGAATTTTTGCAAACGCCTCGTCCAGCATGGTGGTTACCATGCTGAGTACAGGCCGATCCGATATGGTATAACGACCAGATCGCTGCTGCACAGATCAAGGATGGGAGAGAGAATAGAGCTTCTCTCCGAACAGGCTAAACTCCGTCACATCCGTGACCCACTTCTGGTTCGGCTTTTCGGCGCGGAAATCCCGATTTAGCAGATTTGGCGCAATTTTGCCAACTTCACCCTTATAAGAGTGATATTTCTTGATTCTGACACGGCAAACCAGCCCCAACTCCTTCATAAGCCGCTGGACTGTCTTGTGGTTCAGGAGGAAATTACGCTTGCGAAGTTCTGCCGTGATCCGGCGATAGCCGTATCCCTTTTTGTTTTCATGGTAGATGGTTGTGATTTCTTCTTTAACAGATGCATATTTATCTTCTGTTCATCTGCTTCAGATGATAGTAGAAAGTGGCTTTTTGGGGCAGTTGAGCGATTGAGAGAAGAATATCCAGAATGTCTTTGCCTCAGCTTTTGAACTACCTGCGTTTTCTGCGCTGGCGTCGCTCGTCTTCCAAAACCAAAGGCTTGCAATTTTTTAGGTAATCGTTCTCCGCACGCAGTCGCTGCACTTCGGCCAGCAGATCTTCTTCTACCTGCTTCGGCAACTGCTTTGGCGGATGACCCTTACTGCTGCGGCCACGCCGTTCGATGCTAACCTTTCCGGCCTTCTTCCAAATAAATGCGTTCCCAGCGCTCTATAATTTTATGGTCGTTAATTCCAAAATTCCTGCATGCTGCATAGATACTCGAATGTCCCTTTTTTCATGGTTTCTACAACCATTCTTTTGAATTCCGGCGTATATCGTTTGTT
>VOFK01004331.1_pt1 | contig 17213 bp, 25 predicted proteins | sample 5384121 | NCBI WGS metagenome assembly VOFK01 (sample SAMN12384730, study PRJNA508395) | human gut metagenome | isolation source: healthy gut J | host: Homo sapiens
AATGTCATTTAATCGCTCCTTCCATAATGATAATGCACCCGATACTTTTCCAAAGGTGTCCAGTATCTTTTTGCAATAACGTGTTTTGTTGTTTTATGATTTGATTTTCCGCTACTTTCCACGAACCTTTTATTTCCTGCCCGGCAAGAAACTTTTGTTCAATCTTTTCTTGCGTCAGCGCCTTCATGGATGGTAGGAATCTGGAGTTTTCCCTGTTTTTCATAAGAACGGTGATCGACCTGATTATGCAAAGGAAGATGTTCATTACACACCTTTGCCCATTCACTCCGCCACATTTCACAATTTTTTGGATTGTTCCATCCGTTAGCATCGGTCAGCACCCGTTTCCATTGCAGGCGGTTTCTTGCACCAATCTTCTGAATTCCGTTTTCGTCTAATACAGGGATACGGATTCCATGACGGTCAGGGTTTTTCTTATCCTGCCACCAGTTCGGATGGGATTCATCAATCACGATATTTCCGTTTTTATCTCTGAGAAAAAATCCCAATCCTTGACTTCTTTCTTTCCCCAAGAATGATCCGGGTTAAAAAGGACGCATAGTCAGAAGCAGATGGACATGGGGGTTGCCATCCCCTTTATCGTGGATACCCAATCAGCACACATTCCTCTATCTACAAAGTTTTTTTTTGAATATAGTCAGTTGTATATTGAATTTGTTCCTGTCTGCTCCATTCTTTGGGGAGGGCAAATTCAAATGACCTGCCAAGTTGGGCATCTGCATTTTTTTCAATCTTCAATACCTCATTCCATAACCGTTGTTTCTGAAATGTGATTTTAAATTTTTCTAAAGCAGCTTCTTTATCTTCTGATCTTTTTTGTATCGGACAGATTTTTTGAAAGCGTTTTATATTTTCTTCTGGTACTATCTGCCATTCAGGAGGTGCGTTTTCACACATCATCAGCCGGGTGTAGACCACTTCTTTTTTAGAAGTGTAATAACTGATTCTCCCGGTTTCCTCGTTTTTCATCACATCCCCATTGAGATATGCGGAAGCGGAGATAACAGATTTCCCTTTACTTCGTCCGACTATTTTGATTGTGTAATGAAAAATCGCCATGTCTGGATTCCTCCTTTCTGCACATCCGGCATAGATTTCCGGCAACATTGCTTTCGGTTTTAGGAAAAGCAGCATTGCCGGAACGCCCTCTGCGTAAGAGTGCCCTGCGCATAGCAGCCTGCATGGAATGCGCCCTCTGGCGAAGAGTGCCTCCTGCGGCATGAGCAGGTCTGGCTGAAAGCCCCGCCGACGGAACGAGCCCGGCAAGCGTGAACGCAGACCGGTTGCCACTTGTGGCAAACTTATTGGGACGACCTCTGGTTGTCCATAAGTGCGCCCTTCATGAAAAAGCAATGAAGGGAATGAAAAACTCATCCCCCGCCATTACACTTCCTCCATATCGGTATTTGTTTCTTTCTGCATTGCCTTTGAGAAAAACTTCCCATTGGCTTCCTGCCTTTTCAGAAAACCAATCAGCTTTGGGATGTCTTCCTCCTCAATAGGTGCACCAAGAACGGATTCCACTGCACCGCCAATCTGACAGAGCCTATGGGTTCGTTTTTTACTTTCTTCGGCTTTCTTTCGCTTCAGAAGTTCTTTCTTCTGTGTTGCATATCTTTTCGCCTTTTCAAGGCTTTCCTGTTCCTTCTTTTCCATTTCAAGCATTCGTTCTTCATAACTTTTTGTTGATTTTGCCATGATTACATTCTCCTTTCCTTCACAAACATAAGTTCTCGGTTGCGTATCAGAAGAAGCACATGGTATAATCTTCTTGCGTGTAGGTATATCATGGCTTCGGTCTGATAGAACCTTTGGCGGTTTCTTGGAAGCCGCCTTTTTAATTTGCCGCAGTTCTTGTTACGGCTTTTACATTTCCTCTATCCCTCAAATCACGACCTTCATTCGCTTCCATAAACATTTCCAGAATATCGGTTTTAATCAGGACTTTACGACCAACCTTTAATACCGGAAGTTTTCTTCCATTCTACAAGCTGTCTTAAGGTGTTTCTGCCGATTCCCGTATAATCAGCAGCTTCTTCGATGGATAATGCAATTTTTCTTTGCGTCATATAATCACCTCCTTACAAATTGCATTATGCAATTCTTGTGATGTAAGTATATCCTTTTCATATCTTTTTGTCAAGCGTTACGAAATATTAAAAATAAACTTTATATTGCATATTGCAATTTAGAAAAACAATGCTATAATTCATACATACGAAAAAAAAGGAGGCAGTCAGCATGAAAGATAAAGAAATTACGCAAGCTGATAGGCAGCAGAATAAAAAAACAGCGCCGTCTGGAATTGAATCTGACACAGCCTTATGTCGCAGAAAAGATGGGTGTTACCGCTTCTACAATCCTGCGTTATGAGAATGGTTCGATTGACAATACGAAAAAAATGGTGCTGGAAGGTCTTTCGGAAGCACTCCATGTATCCGTGGAATGGCTCAAAGGGGAAACAGATGAATATGAAACCGACATTACGGATAAGAGAGAATTACAGATTCGTGATGCGATGGGAGATATTCTGGAACAGTTACCGCTTGCCCTTACCAAAAGAAGAAGATGCTTTTTCAAAAGATTTATTACTGCTGATGTTAAAACAATATGGTCTGTTTTTGGATTCCTTCCAGTTCGCCTGCAAAAACTTCAAGGGGAATGCTGGTCAGACGGATATTGCCAAAACAATAGGGTTTGAATCGAATGATGAATATAATGAGATTATGTTCTTAAGGGAAATCACTCCTACCATCAATGCTTTTAATGAGATGGCAGACATTGTAAGGCTCTATTCCAAGAAACAAAAAACAGCAGAACAAAGGCTTGCAAATCTTTTATCAGAAGTCTTATACGAAGATTCCGAATCGGTATAGTAAGACAGCCGGAGTTATGATATACTTACACGCACGAAGCATTTCATCAGTTCCGATTGTCTAATATCGAAAGGAGACATACGATTATGGCAAAAGGATCTGTAAGAAAAAAAGGAAAGAAATGGTACTACCGCTTCTATGTAGAGGACGCAAGCGGCAATCTTGTTCAGAAAGAATGCGTTGGAACAGAAAGCAAAAGTGAAACTGAAAAGCTGCTCCGTCAGGCAATGGATGATTATGAGAAAAAGAAATTTGTTGCCAAAGCGGAAAATCTCACAGTCGGACAACTTCTGGATGTGTGGGCAGAGGAGGAATTAAAAACAGGTACGCTCAGCAATGGTACGGTGGAGAATTACCTCGGAACAATCCGAAATATCAAGAAACACCCATTGGCAGAACGGAAATTAAAAAATGTAACCTCTGAGCATTTGCAATCCTTCTTTGATTTGCTTTCCTTCGGGGGAGTTCATCCCGACGGAAAAGAGAGAAAGGGTTACAGCAAAGATTACATCCATTCTTTTTTCCGCAGTCATGCAGCAGTCCTTCCGTTTTGCAGTATTTCCAAAGCAGTATATTACGTTCAATCCCATGCAGTATATTAAACTGCGGTATCAGACGGACGAGGCTGATTTGTTTTCGGATGAGGACATGGACGGAAATATCCAACCAATTTCACGAGAAGATTATGAAAGACTGCTTGCGTATCTGCAAAAAAAAAGAACCCAGCCGCAATACTTCCAATCCAGATAGCCTATTATGCCGGGCTTCGTATTGGAGAAGCCTGCGGTTTGGCGTGGCAGGACGTAAATCTGGAAGAACAATGCCTTACCATAAGACGCAGCATCCGATATGATGGCTCAAAGCGCAAATATATCATCGGACCAACCAAGCGGAAAAAAGTAAGGGTTGTTGATTTTGGAGATACACTGGTAGAGATTTTCCGTAATGCCCGGAAAGAGCAGTTAAAAAATCGAATGCAGTACGGAGAACTTTATCACACGAACTACTACAAAGAGGTCAAAGAGAAAAACAGAGTGTACTACGAATATTACTGCTTAGACAGAACAGAGGAAGTCCCGGCAGATTATAAAGAAATTTTTTTTTTGTTTGCTTAAGACCGGATGGTTGCCTGGAACTTCCGACTACTTTGGGAACGGTATGCAGAAAGGTGGCAAAAACATTAGAGGGATTTGAAGGCTTTCATTTCCACCAGTTACGTCACACCTATACAAGCAACCTTTTAGCAAATGGAGCAGCCCCAAAAGATGTGCAGGAATTGTTGGGACACTCAGATGTCAGTACCACAATGAACGTCTATGCTCACTCCACAAGAGATGCGAAACGAAAATCGGTTCGGCTTCTTGATAAAGTGGTGGGCAATGACTAAAAAATTTCCCTTATTTCCCTTGTGATTATCTCATAAGGGCAAAAACAAGGGAAACTACATATCATTTCACTAATGAACAGGCGGGAAAGCCTGTAAAATAGGGAAAGTTAGAGGAATAATTATATAAATTCAAGTTTACATACTTAGTGAAATTATGTTTACCAGGCTGAAACAACAATTGTTTGTTTTCGGTATTTTCAATTAAAGTGGCACTTTTCGATAAATAGTTCGAAATATCCATAATTTCTTTTGCGATACGATTTTGTCTTTCCTTTAATGCAGGATTCTTTAACGCAATATTTCTTGATGCCAGTAAATTATATTGTGCACTTAAATTCTTACAAGAAAGACTATCGGCTTTCATGATTTAAAATTTCCTGTATTTGTATCTGAATCAAATATTGAATTCGCGATACCTTTTGATTTACATAGACAAACTCTTCACTCGATACTGCATTTTTTGTTTGATTCAAAAGAGAGCTTAAATCACTTGATAATACTTTATAAAATTGTATCTCATCCATGATGCATCAAATTTTGTTCGTTTTCCTGATATAGATTTGCGGTTTGATGTAAATATGTAGAAAAACGCGTTAATGTTTCCAAATACGACATCATAGCAGGATTTAATGTTTGAAACTGTTCCATAAAATATTTAGATGCAGGAGACTGCCAAATCGATTCCACATAATACATCTTAGATTCAATTTCATTAAATACTGTACGAATCTCATTGGCATACGCATCGACTTGTTTTGAATACGCCATTACATCTTCACTAGATATTTGAATTTGTGTCATAACCATTCCTCCTACAATAATAATTTAGCTTGTTGAACACGATCTTGTTGAAGCTTTTCATAAACCGAAGCTGTTTGTTTTAGAACATTACTATATTCTAAAATCACTTGATACATTTCATTTAGGCTTGGTCTAAATTCTTCTAACTGATTTTGAAACGCCAAATGATCTACACCCTGCCAAATGCTTTGCATCTGCTCCACTCTTTTATATAAATTTTGAATTAGATCATTATAGCTATCCGCTTTGTTTTTCACATAGACACTTGCTTGATATACTTCTGAATAATCCACTGAAATTTTCATAAATAAATTTACCTCCCATAAATCAACATATCGCAATGCGCAATATGATTTTCTTTAAATGTTTTATTCAAATCCAAAAACACATTACCGTAACATTAAACACATATCGTACTTCATACTCTAAAAACTCATCAAAAAAAAAATCTTGTACTCGATACGACTCAGAAACAAAAATCATCTTTCGATCAAAAAAAAGAAAGATATATGCCGATCTCATTCATAAACTCCAATCCCTTCATTTTGATCTTTAAAAAATACACAATCAAAGCTTTCATAAGGAAGTTTACGCCTCAATGTATATCCATACTCCTTCAATCCATAGCCAACCCACAATACTTGCGCCTGATATAAAGCTTTTTGAAACACTTCATTTGTCAATTGTTTAAAATCTACACAAATAACATAAATATCACTATTTGAACCTAAGTCTGAACAAATTTTAAGATGTGAAAGATTCTCACATAGCTTATAAGCTTTTACACTTATATTCTTCATGCATATATAAAATATAAAGTTTTTCTTTTCTCATCAATAAAACACAGGGCGATCACTCTGACTTTCAAAGCCAATACAATTTCGTTCTTTTCGATAAGAAAATGGCTTACACGCTCTTCTTTTTAAATTGGATTCACTTACTCGATTATAAATACACTCTACATATGTATTTTCATAACATGTCATGTTTAGATAAGAAGGCAATTGGTAGGTGTCAAAATATATTCTTTTATCATCCAAACTATCCACATCAAATACATACTTATCTTTGTATCCATTTCAATCGAGTGTTCTCATTTTCCGTAATAATAAATGTACGCACATTCTCATTCAATAAAGATAAATCAAGATTTTCATCTTCAAAAACAATACAAACTCCACTTAGAATCTGATGAAAACACCTAGATTTAAAAAGTTAAAATCCACATAATCATTTAATACATGAGTTCCATATACATAAATGGTTTCATCCTTAAAAGTAATTTATTAAGCTATATACAATATCCATACTCTTTGTATATATAAGCTGTAAATGATCAAAAAACAAGCTCACACTGCTTTTGTTTAAATGGTAAATCCAAAATTACAAAGTCCTCTTTTGAAACTTTCTTTGGCAACAATACCCATGATTTTTCTTCTTTCAACACATTGATTTTTTCTTTTAATGCATCTATTACACGCTTACTTAAATGTTGCTTAGATTGGATAACTTCTTTTCGCTCATTGACTTCACGCCACGACTTTTCATCCACATATTTTTGTAGATAAGACACATTTAATAAAACAGGATATAGACATCATTAATGTCAAATAGGCTTGTACAATTTACCTGTAAGTGAGGTAATGAAACATGTGTACAGAATTTAATTTAAAAATAGATGAATCTACTGAGTTGCTAGATACAAAAACATTTGATGACTACGATACAAATGAATTGCTACTATTATCCGATACTATTAAACAATCATGCTTTGAATTTCTATTCAATTCTCATATTGAGTCTTTGCCCTTATTGTGGAAGCATTCATATCGTTAAGGCTGGAAAAAACAGTAAAGGAAGACAACGTTATAAATGCAATAATTGTAAACGAAGATTCATTAATAGTACAAATCATCTAATGCATTGGTCTCATTTATCAAAAAGAACAATGGGAAATCTTATTCTATTCTTCATTGAACAATGATTATTTATCTAAAACTGCAAAGCTTGTAGGTATCAGTATCGTTTCAGCTTTTTTATAACAGACATAAACTTATGTATGTGCTTAATGAATTGGTAAACAAAAAAAGCAATTGTCAAAGAAAATTGCACTAGATGAAACATATTTGACTTACCAAGCTAAGGGGTTTGTAAACCAAAATCGTAGAGGTATAAGTAAAAGATAAAATTGGTATCGCATGTGCAATAGATGAAGATGGAAATTATATTGTACACACAGCAGACAGAGGTCGGCCCACCTCTAGCACGCTAATAGATATTTTTAAAAAACACAATACGTCCTGGATCAATCGTAATCAGTGATAGTCAAAGAAGTTATCATCAATTAATGGATGCATTGAATATAAAATGGATCAAAAATACCCATCAGGTGAAAAATCGAAAGATGGATATACCTTAGAAATGGTTAATCGTCTTCATGACAGAATCAAAGCATTTTTCAGAGGCAAAAGAAATGTAATGACACATTATCTACAAGGTTATCTAGCATTATTTCAATATAGTGAGTTACATACAATGATGATTGGAAGCAAGATGTTTCAAGATGAATTCATGAAAATCAACAATATATTAAGTGGCATTCGAAATAAAGATATATGCCCAGAAGTCAATTTATATAAGACGTTGTATGAGTGTTGATTTTAGCTTCATATCCTAATTTATTAAATGTGTCTTTGTAGATAAAAACTTTTACATTCAATACTCTCATTTTTTGTTTGTAGAACCATATCCCCTGGATTCTTTTAAAGTATAAGCCTTTTCGTTTTGTAAAATCTCACGACTATCTTGTACATTATTCACATGAAAGCACACCTTCCAACTTGTATTTGACATAACTTGATCATCAATGATTCCCATAGGTTTTTGTGTACTTAGAACTAAATGTATCCCTAAAGACCTTCCAATACGTGCAATTTCTTGAAGCTGTGACATAAATTGCGGAAAACGAGTCTTTAATTGTGCAAACTCATCCACAAATATCCATAGATGCGAAAGTGTGTGCGTTTCATTATAGGCATTGATATCGGCTACTTTTGCCGCTAAAAATAAGCGTTGCCTTTTCTCCAGTTCATAATTCATACTCATAAAAAAGCGTTCCATGGATTGTGCATCCAGATTTGTAACAATTCCTGCACAATGCGCAAATTCATAAAATGGCTGTCCAAAAGCACCTCCTTTAAAATCGATTAATATATATTGAAATTGACTTGGAGCATTATGCCAAATCATCATCATCAACAAAAAACTTATAAATTCACTTTTTCCAAATCCGGTCATACCCGCAACCAATCCGTGAGATCCATATTTACGAAAATCCATATACACAATTTGATTGGATTCACGCATTCCAACAGGAACTCTCATCACATAGCGCTCTTTTCGAATGGGTCCATTCTCAATCAACTCTTGATAAAAGTCCATATTCTGTGATTTTAAAAGATATCTTTTTTGATCTTTATTTATATTGGAAATACATATATTTTGAATACAATAGTCATAATGGAAGGATGGTTCTTTCTTTCCAATATAGATCAAACAATAATACTCTTTCGGCTGACATTTTAAATCCCTAGTAACCACTATGAATTCTGAATTCGACTTTTCATTCACAATACAAAATGGATTCAATAAAGCATCTTTTATTTCATCAAAATCTTGCATCCACAACCACTTACGCATCGAATTTGAATACCACAAATAGTTCTCAAACAAAATCAAACTCTCTTCTATATTCCCTTTGATCCAACATACTTCCCTTTTTTTAAGAAGACAGGTTGTAGTATTTTGGAATTTAAAGATTCTATCAATCGCTCTCTTTTTTGAATTAAATCATTTAATGCATATTCATAAGACGACACTTCACGATATGAAATAGCGCACCACTTTAATTTTGTGCACCCCACATAAACAATATCCTTCGTTTCATGTTTAAAAGTATCCACGTACTTTTTGATATATAGATTTACCTTCTTTTCAAAATCATTCTTCAACAAGCCCTCTTTTTCATACATTCGTTTTAAATATCCATCATACATATCTAGACTTTTCTGATTTTCTTTTACGCTCAATTTATATTGATAGTTTTCGATTATATAAACCATAAATCATAAATGTTACAGCCATTGTTAAAGAACTGATCATACTCATGAATAGTGTTTCCACGCTTTGTTTTTGAAGATACCCAATCAGAATCGAAGAAATAAAACCAGAACTTGCGATCATACACGATGGCCCAATGGCACTAAAAAGACTCTGTTTACAAAGTACACGATGAATTTGTGGCATCTGTATGTCCCACGTTTGTATTGTTGGTAATTGAACATTTAAATTGGATGGATAGAACATGGGTTCTTCTCGTTTTAAATCCTTATTTTCAAAAAAGGATTATCCACCATATCTACAAGGAGATAATTTTTAAAATAAATCATACGAACATTCGCAATCACAATTTCATCCTGCATGTTTAACTTATATGAATGTACACGCTTAGTGTTCACATATGTACCATTTAAACTATCTAAGTCTGTCAATACATCCTTTTCAATTTTAAAATGAAACCTGATACTCCACTTTTAAACAACTGTATATTACACAAGCTACTTCTTCCCACTTGAATAGAAGTCTCTATTGAAAATGACATTGTGTACTTTGTTTTTCATCAAGAAAGAAAGTTGTATGATCCAAGATACAAGATTCATTGCATTTTAATATTTTTTATTTTGTTTGTAAAAGATACAAACACCTTGATTTCTTCTCTCAAATTGAAACCTGTCATATTCATGAATGGAATCTACATCAAACCACGCACAATGATCCTTTGTATATATCCAAAGCTTGATCATAATTTAAAGACACGCTGAATCCAAATCCACAATTGTTTTAGAAATGATTTTTTTAAGATTGGTTTTTTAATTTCTGATTTCTTTATCGTAGTAACACCCGAATCATTTTTAGCTTTGACTTCAATGGTCGTTTTTGATTTTTTTAATGATATTTCCACAAAATCATGTCCCAACACATCTTTTTGAATCGCAATCTTCTTTCCATTCACAAAACAAGATTCAATCTGATCTTTGGAAAAAATTTGTACTTTATTCTTTTTTCTCACATAATGAATCTTCGGCTTCAATTTTGAAGTAAGAACTTTTGTATTTTTTTTAAGACCAATTCATTCTTTTCATTTACACTCCATATTCGTTCAAATGTAGCCACTTCATCACTACGCAAGATCTGTTCACTTTTGGAAACCATTTCTATTTTCTTATCTGGACTAAACATAAATTCATATTCTTTTATTTCAAAATTTGATAATGCATCATAAGTGTACGTTTTAACCTTTAACACATCATCTTTAATCATACGATTGAATACTTTTTCGATATCCATATCCATCAATACACCATTTATGTAATATTCAATACGCATATTTGCACGATTGTCATCGATCAAAAATTCAAATTCAGGTAATTTCTTAATTATTTTTTTATCCAGTACCTGTTCATTATTTAAATACAAACTTGTTGATGGAGCCCGCTTATCAATACGTACAATAACCATATCCGAAACTTCATTTCCAAATGCGTCCCTGGCATACGCAAAAACTTTATAGAATAAATCTTTATTTTCTACAGCCTTTAAACAAATTTCTTCATTAAACGGATGACGATCTTTGATTCCATCGAGTTCTACATCCACATAAGCTTTTTCTTTATATATGAACATACCAATTTAAACCTACAAATACATCTTCATTTGAAACTTTACTTGATGGCTGTAAAGTGATGATGGGAGTTATGTTTGAATATACTATCGATCCTTCTAATGTTCTTTTTTAATTTGAGGATATTCCTTATGTTCTAGAACAAATGTATACGTTCCATTTGAAGTAAAATCAACTGTTATTGCATCTCGATTTTCTAAATCCAGAGAATAACATAAATCTTGTCCACAATATACCTTCAAATAAAATGGCATTTCACAAATTCCATCAAATTTGAGATCCATCTTGTTCTCTTTTGTATATAACGTGTCCTTTAGCTCGCATTTAGGAAATACGATTGGTAATATATCAATTTTTCGTTCTACTTCATTGCCCGCAACATCTCTACAAAGAATGCTTAATGTATGATTTTGACTTGTCACATCTATATCAAATTCTTTGCCTTCACAATCCATTTTTTCATCATCTAAATACACTTCTACACTTTTTAAGTTTTCTTCTAGAATCTCAACATGAATTGTTTCTTTATTTTCTAAAGGCAAAACATCCATAATATTATGATTCTTTACCTTAACTACAACATCTGGAATCGTTGTATCTAAAAGAATGGATTTTTCACCTTGTTCTAAAGCATAACCATCCACATCTTTTAATATATAAACGAGTTGTGTAACACCTTCTTTTTGAACATCAATATAAATATGATCGTGACTTAGATCCACTTGTTTTCCATCATAAATAACTAAACTAGAATCCCGGTCTACTTTCTTGTCAAAAAACAATTCTATATTTTGACTCGATGAAGCTACACCATTGATAAATGAATTTGTTTCCTGCCAATAAATATAGTCAGTATAAGCTACATCCTGCATCCAAATCATAAACTCCTCCAAAACGCATATATATCATTCCATCGATTACTTTTTAAATGATCAACAAACACCACAGGTACTTCCATGATCTCACCCTCCTTATTTCGTAATAAAAGTAAATATTCTAAGTAATTACATCCTAAATCTTCAAATTCTTTTTTTGTATACTTCAATAGCTGTGATTCATCCACACTCTCTAACCAAGTACGCACAGGCGTTAATGAAATCTTAAACTCTTCATGAATTGCGATTTGTAGACACTGATTATATATATCAAGCTTATCTTTTAATAATATGTTGCCCTCATTTGCCAAAGTCATACATCGATTCACACGATTTGCGTTGGGTTTTAAATACATCATAACGAAAGTTTCCAGTTTTGACCCCTTTTTTAAAGACACACGATCATATACATATTGAATCAATGTCGCATCACTCGTAGAAATCGCCTCCTTCATCAAAAATATGGATGCTTGTTCATTTTGGTATACATCATCTAAGATCCAGCCATTTAAAACCCATGTATATAAACGATCCTTTTGATCCGATTCATGATATGCCTTTTCAAACAAGGCAATATTATGATGGTAATAGTAGGCATCAAACACATTTTTTGGACTTGTACTTTTTAAAATTAAGAAGACAGACAGAATACATAAAGAAAGTACAACCAAGATGTGAATGAACATATGTAAAACAATCATTGTCTTAAAAGTAGATAAATGAGAAATTTCTTCTTTCTTGTTTTTTGATGACACAAAAACACAATGGGCATCATCCAAAATCCAAATAGCTCATGTACTAAAGAGCCAAGTGCATAGATATCACAGCGAACATCCTTTTTCACGAAGATTCATTAATTCAGGGGCACAATTGATTTAGATGCCATAATCGCAACACGCGAATGATTCTCAATACATGCATTAAAATCAATTAAATAAAAACGATTCTGATAATAAATAATATTTTCTAATTTCAAATCAATATAGAGATATCCAATTTCATGCAAGGCTTGTAAAACAATCAAAATATCCAACAACAAGCGATACCTTTTAATAAAGCCTTTATATCGTTTCATAAATTGTTTCGCATTCATTCCTGGAATATATGTTTCAACAAAATATTGAGCCATTTCATCTTCAAAACACGTGACTAAACTAGGTGCAAGAAACGAATTCAACTTTGAAAGCACATCGATTTCTGTTTTAAATTGATGTTTATATCGCTTTGTTTCATAGTTTTGACATACTTTTAATATATAAATACAAGTACTCAACTCATCTTGAATACGATATACATTTGAATTGTAAGACTCTAAAATCTTGTATCTATCATTCTTTAAATTCACATTCAACATCACCAAATCGTACTTTCATTCCATTTTTTAAACGCATCTTTCGCTTGACTTCTTTTCCATTTAAATATGTTTTATTCGTGCTCTTTAAATCTTGAATATAATACCTGTCATTTTCACAAACAATCTTGGCATGTTTTAAAGAGACACTTATATCTTGAAGTCTGACATCACAAATCATAGCTCTTCCCACTAAATTAATTTCATTTGATAAAGCGTATGTATCTTGTTCAATCTCTAAATAAGCAGAAAAAGTTTACTTGAACTTGTAAGAGCTGTGTTTTATCTTCCGAACTAGATTCAACAGGTTGATTTCTATGAAAAGCTTGTATGGGTTCTTTGACTTTAAATGTCTGTATACGCCTGTGTTTGAAAAAAGAGAATTTTTTTGGATAATATAACATACGGATATTATCAAGTCCTAAGACAAGATTGGGCAAACTAAACTCTGCACTCTTTAAAAATTTCAATAAAAAGCCAGGAATTTCAAATGCGGTTGTCGTTTGCATAGTCTTTGCGATATACTCAACCCATTTTTCAGACATATCTTTTTGAAACATCCAATTCGAGATTTGTATAGGGACGACCACAAAGGCAAACCGATCGCCAAAGCCAGAAACAAATACATAATCCGGATCAAATAAAACAGGTTTATTTCGATTGGATGCGATAGCCTGTTCAAAAAGTTGATGCAAGAAAATATATCCTTCCTCATTTTCAAACACATATTGACTCAAAAAATCATGTAAAGGAATATAGCCTTCAGTCGCATAAACAATGGATGCACTTTTTTCATTTGTCAGCATACAAGGAAGACAAAAATCATCATTTGACATTCGATCAAAGATGGATAAATCTAATAAACTTGGATCTTTTAAATGTACATACAAGTGATTTTCATCCTTTTTATCTTGTTCAATCCATTCGGTCATTTCATCACCTCCATATTCTTAAACGTTTTTAAAAGAGGTTTTTCGAGAAAACTTTCATTATTTTTTGATTTTTCGCACTTTTTGTCTAAAATGAAACAATGATGAAATCTTTTAACTTATATTCACGTTTATTTAATCCAAACTATACTCAATATTCTTTCCCTTTTTTCTGGATCGACGTATTTTTTACGACAATCAAACCTATATTGGAAATCAGTTAAATCACCCCATCTATTTATTTTTGTGGGCACTTAGTTCAGCTTTTTGGCTTTTATTATTATTCAAAGAAAATCTGGGAAAAACAGAATGTGAAATACAATACAAAAAAAAATCATGCCCCCTAATTTGTCTTGGCATGATTCTTTCATCTTCAATTCCATATAACAATATTACAATTTTAAAAGATCTACACGTATGGCTATCCATCCTATTTGTCGCTTCATTCATTATGGAATGGTTTTTCTATATTCCTATAAATCTAAATAAAAACTCAATCCTGTTTTTCATCAATACCGGATTGAGTTTTTTGTGTTCACATTTTATGTTTGGCCATATCACAGGCTTTTGTGAGATTTATTTTTCTTTTACTACAACTATTCTACTACATCATTGGTTGGTTCAGGATAAATCTTATCAATTTTAGCTAAATAGTTTTTAGCTTTCTCTACAAAATACATACGATTACCAATCTCAAGAACCTTTTCAAAATACATACGAGCCAATTTATAATCTTCCTCCACAAAGGAAATTAAAGCGATATAGTAACATGAATCCACTTGTTGAAATGGAAAATTTGCCCTTTGAAGCCCTTGTAAATAATACTTCTTACATGTGTTAAAATCGCCATCCATTAAATGAATCTTATTTTCAATAGCTGCCATTTCTTCACTTTGAATCATGATACCAGCACGTCCATAATGTAGACGAATACTTTGTGCTTCTTCTTTACAACGAGATAATCCATCTTCATCTTTTAACATATAATCAATATAAGACATCAATGACCAATATTGTAAAGAACTTGCAGCATCCTTTCTAGGATATGAAATCAATACATCTTGAGCTAATTCTGGATCATTTAAATAAATCAAACATTGCGCAAGTAATGTATGTTGTTTTAAACGCGTATGTCCTTTTGAATTTGTACAATAGTAAATAACAGCACTCGCACAAGCTTCTGGATTACAATCTTCATATAATAATCTTGTGATTGGAAGAAGAGATACTGCACGATATCTTAAAACAAGATTAAACGCAAATAAATAGAACATCAACAATACAGCTAGAAGCAACATATTATTGATCAAAATTAAAATCACCAATAAGGCAACAATACCTAAGGCATAGATTCCATTTAATTTACGAACATTTTTACGACATGTCTTTGCGAGTTCTTTATAAGATTCATCTAAATTATGATGGATCTTATACATACGAACCAATTCATCATCATTTGAAAAATTAAATTCTCTACGCTCTTTAGAAATACTAGAGCGTAAACTCAACATTCCATAAATACAAACAATAAAAGGCCGGAATCACAAGTAGAGTTCCAATATAAATCATATATTCTGGTAAGAAAAATATTAAACACATTACAATCCATGGACTTATATTGAAACGAGCCGTTACATATTGACCAATATAAATAATATTTATAATCCCCGAAATCAATAGGGCATCCCCAAGATATAAAATCCACATATTATTTTGTAGATAGGTCAAAACTTGATTCAATGCTTCTGTATTTACACCTGGAGCTTGACTTAAAGCACTTGAAAACATATCTGAATTTAAATCCACTCCACTTGAAAATACAACTGCACTCAAGGCTAAGCCAACCACAAAAGCGACACTCATCGCTATTAAATGGGATTTACAACGATATTTCCACATATAACCACCTATTTCTTCTCTATAATTCTTGCAGGAATACCCACGGCTGTTGCACCTTCAGGTACATCTTTTAAAAGTACCGCATTGGCCCCTATACGACAACCCTTTTTTAAAGTGATATTTCCTAAACATTTGGCCCCACAACCAATATATACACCATCCTCTAAAGTAGGATGTCTTTTTACATGTTGCTTACCTGTTCCACCTAGTGTAACGCCATGATAAAGCTGACAATCATCACCAATAATTGCCGTTTCACCAATCACAACACCCATACCATGATCAATCATCAATCCACGACCAATTACAGCACCAGGATGAATTTCAATACCCGTCCAATGCCTTGCTCGATTACTTACCCAACGGGCAATAAATGTATGATTGTGCACCCAAAACCAATGGGCCATTCGATGCAAGCCAATCGCTTTGATGTGCGGATATAGCCAAAACACTTCCCATTTAGAATGGGCTGCAGGATCAAGCTGCATTGTTCGATTTATGTTATATAATCCATCACGGATAAAAGATCTCTTGCTTTTTTCTGACATGATAAAATTTTAGTTGATTTGTGTTCAAATTTCAAGTTTAGTGTTTATTTCACATAAACTTCACATAGTGAATCATCTAAAACTTTTCCAATTAAATCATGAATAACTAAATCTGCTTTTTGAATCCATGTTCGTACTGTCTCTATTTATTAATACCAAATGTTTACCATGGAAATAATTAATCAAACCAGCTGCCGGATATACAACCAAGCTTGTTCCACCTACAATTAAAAGATCTGCCTGTTCAATCGCATGAACGGCTGAATACAAAGTATATTCATCTAAGCCTTCTTCATATAAGACTACATCTGGCTTAATAATGGCACCACACTTGGGACATCTTGGAATACCATTACTATCCCTATACTTCATCATATCCTCTAAAGAATACTTAGCTTGACAATGTGTGCACGTATTTCTTAGTACACTTCCATGAAGCTCATATACATGTTTAGATCCCGCCATCTGATGTAAACCATCAATATTTTGCGTAACAATAGCCTTTAATTTACCCATCTGTTCCAGTTTTGAAAGAGCAAGATGTGCCTTATTCGGCTTTGCGTCTGAATAAATCATCTGATTAAAATAAAAATCAAAAAACTCTTTTTGGATGACTTAAATAAAAACTATGTGACAACATAATTTCAGCAGGATAAGGATACTTCTTTTTTTATACAATCCATTATCACTACGAAAATCTGGAATGTTACTTTCTGTAGACACACCAGCTCCTCCAAAAAATACTATATTATTACTTTCTTGAATCCAATCTTTTTAAAAGACATA
>VOFK01002243.1_pt1 | contig 17212 bp, 31 predicted proteins | sample 5384121 | NCBI WGS metagenome assembly VOFK01 (sample SAMN12384730, study PRJNA508395) | human gut metagenome | isolation source: healthy gut J | host: Homo sapiens
CTCATTGTACTTCGTTCAGTTACGTATTGCTCGGCTACGCTTTTCGCGTTTCGCTGGCTTTGTTCCCGGCACGCTGCTGGCACGCTACACGGCGGGGCGCCGTCGCGGCGCTGGGGCTGTGGATGCTGGCGCTGCTGCGGCAGTACAGCGCCGCGTCGCCCTCCGCCGGGGCGGCGGGCGCGGCGTATTATGTGGCGCTGGTCGTGCCGCTGGGTGCAGTGTGCTGGGTATTCCCGACGCTGTCGCGCTGTGCGCTGGGCTTCGGCGCGCTGAATGCGACGGCGCTCAAGCTCGCCGTGGGGCATCTGCCCTCGACGGTGATACTCGTCTTAATGACGGCGGAGCTTGCGCGCCTGAGTGTGCGGTGGCTGTTCCCGCCCTTGCGTTCATGCCGGCGGTGCTGATGCTCTTGTGGTCGCTCTTCACCGAGCCCGCGTTCAAAAAGCACGGCGCAGGCATATCCGCGCCGGAGGAAGAGGACGGCGCCGGCGCGCCGGACAGCGGTGAATAAGGGTAATTGAATATTGCAGCGAAAACGCGGCCGGGAGCATTCCCGGCCGCGTTGGAGACTGTCGAAAAAGTGGCTTTGCCACTTTTTCGAGAAAGCTTCGCTGCGTTCTGCGCCTCTGTTGTCCGCTGATAGCGGACAATTCGACGCTCACTCCGCGCAAAGTGTTTTCTGCCACGCACATGTCGCGGCAGAAAACATAATAATGCTTTCGCGTCTGCGGACGCGAAACTCTGCGAGGCTTTTTTTGACAAGCTGAAAACGCGGCCGGGAGCATTCCCGGCCGCGTTGGTCTTGTATACTGGTGGATTACTTTGCGGCTTCCATACCGGCGACAAGAGCCTTCTTGTTGCCCTCGAGGAAGCGGAGCTTACGCTCACCAAGCTCGATGCGGATGGCTTCCATCATCTTATCGACGGAAACGATGGGCATCTTCTCAAGCAGCGCGCCAAGGATGGCGACGTTCGCGCCCCTTGGGGTTGCCGACTTCCTCGGCGAGTCTCATCGCGTCGCAGTAGACGACGGTGATATCGTCGCGGGTGGACTTGCGCTCAATGATAGAGCTGTTGATGACCAGCACCCCGCCGGGCTTGACGCTCTGCTCGAACTTGTCGAGAGAGGGCAGGTTCATCGCCACGACTGCATCGGCCTTATCGACCAGGGGGGAAGCGACGTCCTCATCGCTCACGATAACGGAGCAGTTGGCCGTGCCGCCGCGCATCTCAGGGCCGTAGGAGGGAAGCCAGGAAACATGCTTTCCGTCGAGCATGCACGCCATTGCCATGAACTTGCCTATGAGCAGCATGCCCTGTCCGCCGAAGCCGGCGAATATGAACTCTTTAGTCATAATTACTTTGCCCCCTTATCTTTATACACGCCCAGAGGATAGTAGGGGATCATGTTCTCTTCAAGCCACTTCAGCGCCTCGACCGGGCTGAGACCCCAGTTCGTCGGGCAGGTGGAAAGAACCTCGACCATGCAGAAGCCCTTGCCTTTCCATCTGGTACTGGACCGCCTTCTTTATTGCCCTTCTTGGTCTTGATGATGTTCGCGTTGTTGTTGACAGCGCAGCGCTCGATATAGTAGGAGTCGGGAATCTGAGGCAGAATCTCGCTCATCTTGATGGGCGCGCCGCACCATGCCTCGTCACGGCCGTAGGGAGAGGTGGTGGTCTTCTGGCCGACAAGGGTCGTCGGGGCCATCTGGCCGCCGGTCATGCCGTAAATGGCGTTGTTGACGAATATGGTGCAGATCTTCTCACCGCGGTGTGCGGCGTGGACTATCTCGGCGGTGCCGATGGAGGCAAGGTCGCCGTCGCCCTGATAGGTGAACACGAGGGAGTCGGGCTTTGCGCGCTTTATACCGGTCGCAACAGCGGGGGCGCGGCCATGTGCGGCCTCGACCATGTCAACGTTGAAGTAGTCATATGCGAAAACGGAGCAGCCGACCGGCGCAACACCGACGATGTTGCCGCACATGCCGGATTCCTCAAAGGCACTCTGCCACCAGGCGGTGGATAATGCCATGGTTGCAGCCCGGGCAGTAGTGGAACTGCTTATCGGTCAGGTAAGGGGGTCTTTTCAAATACGACGGACATTTATATACCCTCCTTCATATTGAGGATCTTTGCCTTGATCTCTTCGGTGGTCGGCATCTGGCTGCCGCAGTAGCCAAAAAGTAGTCTACGGGCAGAGCGCCGTTGACGGCAAGACGAACGTCCTCCATCATCTGGCCCTCGTTGACCTCGACGTCAAGAATGGCCTTTGCGCCCTTGACGGCGTCGGCAAGCTGTGCATACGGGAACGGCCATACGGTTATCGGGCGGAAGAGGCCGACCTTGATGCCCTGCTCGCGCAGGTCATTGATGGCGGACTTGGCGATACGTGCCACGGTGCCGAAGGCGGTGATGACGATGTCGGCATCCTCGGTCAGGTACGTCTCGTACATCTCTTCGTTCTTCTCTATCTCGCGGTAGGTGGCCTGAAGGTTGTTGTTGTGGACGGTGAGCTCCTCGGTGTTGATGTACAGGGAGTTGATCACGGCGCGCTTTGCAGGATCGTCGCCGGGCTTCCAGCCGGTCGCCGCCCAGGGCTTCTTCTCCGGATCGACCTTGTAATCGACCATCTCGGGCATTTCAACAGGCTCCATCATCTGGGCCATAATGCCGTCGGCAAGGATCATGACGGGAACTCTGTACTTCTCTGCCTTGTCATATGCAAAGCCAAGGATGTTAATGGCTTCCTGGAATGGACGCCGGGGCGTAGGTGATCATGTGGTAGTCGCCGTTGCCGCCGCCCTTGGTGGCCTGGAAGTAGTCGCCCTGAGAGGCCTGGATGCTGCCGAGGCCGGGGCCGCCGCGCATAACATTGAGGATGACGCACGGAAGCTGGGCGCCTGCGCAGTAGGAAATGCCCTCCTGCTTGAGGCTGACGCCGGGGCTGGAGGAAGAGGTGATAACGCGTGCGCCGGTGGAGGCCGCGCCGTAAACCATGTTTATTGCCGCAACTTCGCTCTCTGCCTGAAGGAAGCAGCCGCCGATCTCAGGCATACGGGCGGACATGTACTCGGGGATCTCAGTCTGCGGGGTGATAGGATAGCCGAAGAAGAAGCGCGCGCCGGCACGAATGGCGGCTTCAGCGATCGCTTCGCTACCCTTCATAAGAGTCAATGCCATCTTTCTTTCCTCCTTATTCCTTCTCTATCCTGATTGCCACATCGGGGCAGGTGCGCGCGCAGGACGCGCAGCCGATGCAGGCTGCCTGATCGACTACCTCTGCGGGGTGGTAGCCTTTTGCGTTGAGCTTCGTCTTTGAAAGGGCAAGGACGCCCTTCGGGCACGCCCTCACGCAGAGGCCGCAGCCCTTACAGACCAGCTCGCTGATAGTTAGTTTTACCATTGTACAACCTCTTTTCTATTATGATATTTGCCATTGCTGCCAATGTATATCAAAACCGCATTACGCGGGGTCGCGCAGATCAAAGCCCTCTTATCCAGCTTTCCCAGTCGCGCTCCATATAAGTGTCTATGGCGATGGGCGTGCCGATATATTTCGGGTCGTGGCCTTCCGCAAGGAACTTGTCAAGGAACTGCTTCTTTCCGGCGGTGTAGAGAACGGGCGTGCCGGTCAGCTCGGACACCTCGCGTATCATCTCGTACCCGTCGCGCAGCTCCTCCTCCGTGGTGGCCGTGGCAAGGTTCGTGTTGTTTATCATGCCGGTGATCTTGAGCCTTGAGTGTATCTCCATCTCCTGCTGTAAGTGGACTATCTTCTCCACCGTGCCCGCAAGCGGGCGGCGGATATTCACCACATTCAAGACCTCCAGCGCGCCCGGCTCAAGCGCCATGAAGTCCTGATGATAGCGCCCCAGCGCCGTGGAGCCTACAGCGTCGCCGCCGACGTCGAACACGACGGTGTCCCAGTCCATATCGAAGGCCGAGGCGACCTCCGCCGGGAGGGAGAGCGTTTCAATGCCGGAACAGGAGAAGTTCGGAGAGACAAGGCGGATCTCCTTCATGCGCGTCATTCTGCCGCGCTCCGTCAGTCGGAAGTATGTATTCACCATGTCCAGATCCAGCAGCTCCGTCCTCTCGCCGCGCTCCGCCGCTTTGAAGGCAAAGTTCAGCGCAAGCTCCGTCTTGCCGCTGCCGTAATTTCCGATAAGGACATACATTTTTTTCATCTGTCGTTCACCGCCTGAAGTCTCTGTCCGCAAGTGCTGCGTACCGTGTACCGTATGCACTATTGCTTCGAATATCATTTTAACATTTTGCACAACTCGCGTCAATGAACATAATGACGATAATCGGCCTGCCGGTGATTGCAAAATGACGAAGATTTTCATGAATTTTAATAAATCTAATGCATATTTCGGATTTTACAATATTTTTGCATCAAATCAAGTGCAGTATTGTCGCAGTACATGGTCGTTACGGGCGTAACATACTATGTGGATAATTAAACTTTTCGGTTGTTTTGATATCCACATATGTGCAGAAAGCAGTGAAAAGCCGGGGCTGTGCATCCAATGCGGTGCGCCGCCCCGGCCAATGCCGTTCGGTTTTTTATCGTTCGCGCCGGTCTCAGCCCTGCCCGTAATAGGCATTCTTGCCGTGCTTTCTGAGATAGTGCTTGTCGAGAAGCTCCTGCTGCATCCTTCCGGCCGCGGGATTTATCATCATCGCGTGCCAGTCCATGAATGCGACCTCCTCCATCACGACGGCGTTGTGCACGGCGTCCATTGCGTCCTGCCCCAGGCAAAGGGGCCGTGGGAGTGCACCGTCACACCCGGTATGTCCGCCGGAGACTTCCCGGCGAAGGTCTCGATTATGACGCGCCCGGTCTCCTTTTCATACTCCCCCGCGATCTCCTGCGGCGTCATTTTGCGCGTGCAGGGGATGTCGCCGTAAAAGTAATCGCCGTGCGTCGTGCCCATGGCAGGGATGTCCAGCCCTGCCTGTGCGAAGGTCGTGGCCCAGCGCGAATGCGTGTGCACGATGCCGCCCAGCGCCGGGAAGGCCTTGTAAAGCTCCACATGGGTGGGGGTGTCACTCGACGGCTTCCACTGGCCCTCGACGCGCTTTCCGTCAAGATTGACGACGACCATGTCCTCCGCAGTCATGCCCTCATACGGCACGCCGGAGGGCTTTATCACCACAAGGCCGCTTTCCCGGTCGATACCGGACACGTTGCCCCACGTAAAGGTGACAAGGCCGTATTTCGGCAGCAGGAGGTTGGCCTCCAGCACCTGTTTTTTCAGTTGTTCCAGCATGGCTTCTCCTTTTCGCGGCGCGTCAAAGCGTCTCCGTCTTGGCTATCACCCTGTCGGACAGCTCATCCAGCAGACCGAGGTCGTACACGGTCTGGAACACGGTGTAGCGTGCGCGTATCTCCTTGCAGTACATGAAGGTCTGCTTCAAAAGCGCCTTGTCCACGCCGATGTCTGCCGGGGTGCAGGGACAGCCGATGTCCCGCAGAAAGCGCGCGCACGGAGGAACTCTCCGGCGGGGGCAGGGTCTCAAGCTGAACGCGCACCGCATCCCAGTTTTTCTCCATGCTGTCTATCCTGCGCAGGCGGCTTTCGTGTCGTTCTTCCCGGCGGCGGCTGCCCAAGGCAATGACCTGCGCCGCGCCGCCGCTGCACCGTAGTGGGCGCGTATCTCCAGCTCCCATGCCGCGCTTGCGCATACTCGCGCGCGCGCGCGCGCCGCGTCAAAGTCCACATCCGCTTGAGCAGCTCTTCTATCAGGCGCAGCACCAGCACCGTGCCGACGGCGACCTGCTCGCCGTGCATTGCGGGGCGCTCTCCGCGCTGCTCGATAATGGTCTCCCAGATAGTGGGACATATGGTGCTCCGCACCGGAAGCGGGGCGGGAATCGCCGTAAAGGCTTATCGCCGCGCCGGACAGCACAAGGCCGTTCATCACCGCGCACCAGCGTCTCGAGGGTCGCGCTGCTTTATCTTCGGGGCTTCCTTTATCACATCCGCCACACACTCGCGCACGAGCGTGACGATGTTATGGCAGTAATGCTCCCCGTTTATTATCCGCGCAAGCTCCCAGTCATTGAGGCAGGTGAGCTTGCCGATGAGGTCGCCGAAGCCGGCCACGGTCATGCGGTAGGGTGCGGTCTTGAGGATATCAGTGTCACCGATGATGACCTCGGTGCAGTGGGCGGGCATGGTGGCCTTGAGGTTGTTGACATTCATGATGCCGATGGAAGCGGCAAAGCCGTCCATCGGTGCGCCGGTGGCGACAGTGAAGCACGGCAGCTTGAGCTTGAAGCTGGAATAGCGCGTCATGTCGGTGATCGAGCCCGTGCCCACGCCTATCATAAGGTCGCAGTCCGCCGGGATGCTGACGACGATCTCGCCGAGGGTGGCCTCGTCAAAGCCAAGGTGTTAACGTATGCACTGCCGGTTCGATGTCAGCCGTCTGCAGAAGCTCCTCACAGCGCGCGCCCGCGATCTTGTAGGTTATCTCATCGCAAAGGACGAGCGGATGGGCATAGCCCAGACTCTTCACATAGTCCGGCAGGCTCTCAAGCGCGCCCGCGCCTATCTCCACGCCCTTTATGGGCACATAATGCGTCCTGCCGCAGTCGCACTCTAACTTTATGTTGAGGTATTTTGAGAGCTCCTGCGGTGTGTTGTACATTTTCATATTATCTCCCCTTTCAGGTGATTTCCGGCGGCGTTCACGCTCACGGTGAGCGCCGGCGGAAGTCACCGCTTGTCAACGGCTTTTTAAAACATAAGCCCGCATAAAGCGGGCTTATGTGTCATGATTACAGCGGTGCCTATCAGCCCTGAACTGCGGCGAGGTGCTCGTTCCACTTGGCAAGAAGGTCAGCCTTCTGTGCAGTCAGAGTGGGGACATCGCGGGTGACCCAGGTGATGTCGCCGGACGCCTTGAGCCATGCGTTATCGGGAGAGGTGACATAGTTGGCGTTGGTGAAGCGGAGAGTGCCTTCCATGTACTCTGCCATGGCGCTCTGACCCTCAGCGGAGGTGACCCAGTTGACGAAAGCCTTTGCAGCCGCCATGTGGGGCGCGCCCTTGACGATCGCAACACCGAAAGCAGATGCGGAGGTGCCGTTGGAGGGGTAGCGGACCTCAGTGACGGCCTCGGTGCCGAGCTGAGCTGCGCTCTGGTTGAGCTTGATCGCGCCGTCCTCGTAGGTCAGGCCGACAACGTACTCACCGTCAGAGACGGAGTTGAAGCAGACGGAAGACTTCTCAACAACGACCATGTTCTCAAGGAGAGCGTCGATGTAGTCCCAGGACTCCTGAGTGTCGATGCCGTAAACGGAGAAGATGTTGCAGAGGTTGTTCCATGCAGCGGAGGAGCTGTTAGGATCGGAGAAGACTATCTTGCCCTTGAGTGGGGATCGAGGAGGTCTTCATAGGACTGGATGTTCAGACCGAGTTCCTTCTCAAGCTCGGTGTTGACGCAGAAGCAAACGGTGGAGAGGTGATCCATGCTGTACAGCCGTTGGGGGTGCTGTAGCCTTCCATCTGCTCGTCGTCGTTGTCAGAGACCCATGCTTCGAATATCTCGGCGTACTTGTCGCCGTCGGAGTCAGCAAGGCCACCCCAAGTAACGTCGCCCTGGGGGTTGCCGGCTTCGGCCTGAATCTTCGCGGTGAACTCACCGGCGGAGCCGGAGATGACCTCGATCTCGATGTCGGGGTACACTTCGTTAAAGCAGGTGGTGAGCGCCTCGAGGTCTGCTTCGGTCATGGAGGAGTAGAGCACGAGGGTGTCGCCCAGGTCTTCCTCTGCGGGAGCTTCCGCTTCTGCGGGGGCCTCTGCCTCGGCTGCGGGAGCCTCATTGCTGCGGGGGCTTCTGCTGCGGGAGCGGAAGCGCTGGAGCCGCATGCGCACAGAGCAAAGATCATGCAGAGTGCCAGTACGAGTGCTAGGATTTTCTTCATTTTGTTTCTCCTTTTGAATATATATTCCCGGATGCAGTATTGCATCTCGAATGTGCCGAATGATCAGAGCTGTATGTCGTCCTCGGACTTGCTTATCGCCATGTAGAGGAAGAGGCTCAGTGCGGTGATAACGGTGAGGATGGCCGCAAATGCTGCCGCCGTGCCGTATTCGCCGCGCCCGATGTAGATATACGCCTGCATGGTGAGGGTGGTGGTGCGGTTGCTGTAAGAGTATGACTGAGCTCGACAGCTCTGTCACTATGGCGACCCAGCTGAGTATCGCGCCGGAGAGGATGCCGTTGGACATCATGGGCACGGTTATCTTCAAAGGTCTTGACCTTGGACGCACCGAGGCTTATCGCCGCCTCTTCTATGCTTATCGGTATCTGCATCAATGTCGCCGTTGCGGAGCGTATCGTGTACGGCATACGGCGTATCGCAAAGGACATAATCATGATGGCCATTGTGCCGGTGAGAGCAATGGGCTTGGAGCCGTAGGCGATGAGCAGTGCGATACCTATGACGGCGCCGGGCATGATGTAGGGAGCATTGCGATGGTGTCAAGCGAGTGGTTGAGCGCGTTGTTGCGGCGCAACGACAAGGTAAGCCAGAAGCACCGCTATTACGATGATTATCGCCAGCGCCACGACGCCCATGACGAGAGTGTTGCTCGAGGCGAGCACGAGCTTTTTCTTCAGCGCGCTCTGGTAGTTGACAAGAGAGTACCCCACGCCGAAGAGAGATCCTTGCTGTTGCGGAAGCTGAGATAAATGATATATATCTGCGGGAGGATCGCAATGGCGCAGAGAAGATAGCAGTACAGATGCATGAGGAAGCCGCCGAGGCCCTTGGCGTCCTTCTTCTCCACGGGGTGCATGGTGTTGATGGAGAATTTGAAGCGGCCGGTGGCCCACTTCTGAAGGAAGAATATCACGGCCGTGACTATGACCGCAATGATGGCCAGCGCCGCGGCGAAGTTGTAGTTCGCGCCGTTTTCGCCGAGGTACTCATTGTAAAGCAGCACCGGGAAGGTCTTGAAGCCCTCGCCGAGGATGGTGGGCGTACCGAAATCGGCAAAGGCCTGCATGAACACCATGAGTGTCGCGGCAAGGATGGTGGGCATGGTCAGGTGCAGCACGATGCTGAAAAGCCTTCACACGCCCGTGCAGCCCATGTTGGCCGAGGCCTCCATGAGGGTATTGTCAATGCTCTTGAAAGCGCCGTTCATATGTAGATGAACACGAGCGGGAAGAACTTGAGCGTCTGCGACAGGGCGATGCCGCCGAAGCCGTAGATGCTGGGCAGGGTGATGCCGAGGACAGTTTTGAAAAACTTCGTGATGACGCCGCTGCGTCCGAGCAGCATGACCCACGAGTACGCGCGCCGAGGAAGGGCGCGGACATGCAGCACAGAATGGACACCACGAACAGCAGCTTTGCGCCCCTTGAGCTTATAGAAGGCATAGAAGTACGCAAAGGGGATGCCGATCACGAGCGTGAGCACCGTGACAAAAATGGTGATCTTGAAGGAGTTATAGATGGTCTCTACATAATAGCTGTTGCTGAAAAACTTGTGGAACTGCTCCCACGAGAAGCTGCCGTCGGGCATGATGACTGCCTGCTTGATGACGCCGAACATCGGGTAAATGAGCACCGCGATGAACAGCACCAGCAGAAGCACAGAGACGATCAGCCACCCGTCAAAACGTTTTTTGACCATAGCCTTCCCCTCCGTTATGCCTTTGCGCAGTCATTGCACACGCCGGTGAGGATATTCTCGCTTCCGTCGGCAGTGAAGAGGTTGACCTTATCAGTGTTTATTTTCAGCTTTATCTCGAGCCCGGCTCGATAATGCTGTCGATGGAGGACTCCTGAATTATCTCGACCTCCTCGCCGGAGGATAGATGCACGAAGTAGTGGGTGTTCAGACCGAGGAACACGCAGTCGTCCACGACTGCGGAGATACCCTCCGTACTGCCGCGGTCGAGCAGGAACTCCTCCGGCCGACGGAGAGGGACGATGTCCTGCGCCTTCTGCTGCTCGGGGCGAACGGTCTTTATCTCGGCGCGGTAGCCTGAGAGCGTTTCAAGATAGGTCTTGCCGCCGTCGACGACGAGCTTGCCCTTTATTACGTTGGAGCGGCCGATAAACGTGGCAACGAAGAGGTTTGCCGGGCGCTGGTAGATGCTCTTGGGCGTGCCGACATGCTGGATGACGCCGGCGTTCATGACGGCGATGCGGTCGGAAACGGCCATGGCCTCTTCCTGGTCGTGCGTGACGTACACCGTCGTTATGCCGACGGAGTGCTGGATGTTCTTTATGACCGTGCGCATCTCAACACGCAGCTTCGCGTCAAGGTTTGAAAGCGGCTCGTCCATCAGCAGAACGTCCGGCTCGATGCACAGTGCGCGTGCGAGTGCGACGCGCTGCTGCTGACCGCCGGAAAGGCGCTCAGGCATACGGTCGGCATACTCGTCGATCTGCATGAGCTTCATGAACTTCTCGGACTGGGTCTTTATCTTGTCCTTGGGGAACTTCTTGTTTTTCAGGCCGAACTCCACGTTCTTCCTGACGGTGTAGTGCGGGAAGATGGCGTAGTTCTGGAAGACCATGCCAATGTTGCGCTTGGCAGGGTCAAGGTCGTTTATGCGCTTCTCACCGAAGAAGAAGTCGCCGCCCTCGATGCTGTTGAAGCCCGCGATCATTCTCAGAAGTGTGGTCTTGCCGCAGCCGGAGGGACCAAGCAGGGTGAAAAAAACTCGCCCCTCACGGATGTCAAGGTTCAGGTCAGGTATGATGACGTTCTCGCCGTATTTTTTAAGCGCATGCTTTATGATTATCTCTTCGCTCACTTGTACTCTCTCCTTTGTCCTTTGTTATATGTGAATCACATTGTTTATTTCGTCCAGCTTCATCATACGCCGTGTGCGCATCAGCGTCAAGCGGTTTCTGACGAGCGGGGGAATGCTCCAGCAGGGAATCCCGCTCATCCTCGGTCACGCCGATATCCTTCCAGCGTGCGCTTCGCGCCGATCTTTTCAAGCAGGCCGTAGAGATACGCCTCCTCCGGAAGCGCCGCGATGATGCCGCGTATCTCGCCCCATTTCTGCGCGAGGGCTTCCTTCGTCACAGCGGCGAGGCAGTCGTTCTCATTTTCGCGTATGAGCGAGCCGGCGAGCCTCTCGCCGAAAAATGCGCGTAACTCTTCCTCCGGCACCGGTGCGTAATCGCGCAGGAAGGGCGCGATGTCCTCCCTATCTGTGCAAGGCGCTTATACTCCCGCACGGCGACGAGCGTTCCCACGCCCGTCTTTTCCCCCGTGCATTGCGGGGAATTTGACCTCAAACGCCGCCGGTTCCATCTCTATCATGTGGGATATATGATGCTCCGCGCCGGAGGCGGGGCGGGAGTTGCCCATCATCTGCATTGCGATGCCGCTCATGATGAGCGCATAGGTCACATCGGCAAAGGCCTTTTCCTCACCCGCGGCGATGCCCGGCACGCTGTTCATGACGGTGTTCGGCCGCGCGGCTCATTATGTCGTATATCCGCGGGCAGAGATGCTCCCCCGTGAGCAGGTTCGCCATGCGCCAGTCCGCAAGGGCGGTGTACTTTGCCATGATGTCGCCCACGCCGCTTCTCACCAGCGCCGCGGGGGCGTTCTTTATAATATCTATGTCGGCAATGACTATCTCCGGAGCGACGGCGGGCAGCGTCTTTTTGAAGCCGTACCACGTCATTGCAGCGACGGTGCTGCAAGAAGCCGTCCACGCTCGCGCCTGTCGGGCAGGAGACGAAGCGTATGCCGCGCTCGTGCGCGCAGAAGCGCGCGATGTCGTGAATGGTGCCGCTGCCGACGGCGATGCGAGCACCCTCAACATCCGCCTCAAGCCGTGAAAGCACGTCCGGTGGATATCTCGTTCGCGTGCAGCCCTTCGGGGTCGAGAACTATCTCCTGCTCGGCGTGCGGACGCCGGTCCGCTGCGGCGGCATAGGAATTCTTTCCGTACAGCGCGCAGCGCTTGCCCGTGACGCCGAAAGCGGCCATATATTTTTCAAAATCCTTCAGGCATCCGGCCTCGATGACCGCCGCCTTGGTCTCCATGTAATGCTCCCGGCCGCATTCGCACAGGCCGCTGTATGAAGCGCAATCTATAAACATGCCGCTTTCACTCCCGTTAAAGATATTCACGCATATACTCGCCGAAGCGCGTATAGTCGTCCACGCGCACGAAGGTGAAGTCCGAAAGATAGACCGCCTCGTCGTTGCCGCCGGGGCCGTAATCGTCGCCCACGTAGACCACCTCGTCATGACTGTAGCCGTATTCGGCGCAGTATTTGTCAAGCGCGTAATATTTATTGTAAGGAAACGGCGCGAAATCGAAGGAGGACGAGCCGCCGATAAACACCGTATAGTCCGGGAAAGCGTCCCGCACCGCGGGTAAAGGGGCTTGCGCTTCGACCTGTCCGGGTCAAAGGCGAGCTTTGCGGCAATATCGGCCTTCGTGCCGAGCAGCGGGAACGTGACGCAGCCGGAATCATGGTATTCCACGTTGTCGCCGGTGTATTCGGTGTAGCCGAAGCGCTCTCTCAGCGCCGTTATGCGCCGCTCCACGCTCTCCCGGTCACAGGGGGCGTGCATGTCGAACACCTTGTCCAGCGCCTTTGTCTCCGCGTTATATGTGCAGAACTGCATTCCGTAATTGCCCTAATATCTATGGGGTAGCCGTTCATCTGACTGAATATGCGGCTGCACATCCCCGCGCCGACCATCAGAAGCTTGTATTTTCTCCGAGGCTGTCCAGCACGCCGAGATTCGGCTGTGCGAGGGGTGTCTTATGCTGAGTCAGCGTTCCGTCAAGATCAAAAGCGATCAGCCTTGTTTTTCCCATAATGCGCCTCACCGTACACTCTAAAAATTAATCATTCCCGGCGCGGCATTGTTAAAAATGTATCTTGGTGCCGGTTCTGCCGCCGGTTTGCGCGGCGGTTTTTCATCAAAATGAACAAGCGTATTATACAGGAAAGCTGTTGACATGCGCAAGGTTTGGCGCTAATATTGAGAAACGATCAAAAACGATCAAAAACGGAGGCTTGATTGAGTGAAGGAAGAGCGTTACCAGAAGATAATGGACATTCTGTCCAACGGCGAGTACGCAAGCGTGGAATCTTGAGCCGCACGCTTTTTCGTCAGTATGCCGACCATACGGCGCGACCTGAACGCGATGCAGGAGATGGGTCTTGTTACGCGCAGTCACGGCGGCGTCATCAGGCGGCGCAGTGAGAACGAGGGCGGCCCCGCCTATTTCCGGATGGGCGTCAATTCCGAGGTGAAGCTGCGCATCGCGCGCGAGGCCGCGAAGCTCCTGCGCGACGACTGCATGGTGTTCATGGACGAGTCCACCACCACGCTGCATATAATCGACCACATGCCCCAGTATAAGAACATCACCGTCATAACGAGCAGCATGTCCGTTTTGCAGCTTACGCAGAAGTACCGGATACGCTCCATCTGCCTCGGCGGGGAGATAAGCTATGACACGATGAGCTTCTACGGCCGCGAGGCCGAGGACATGATCGCCCACTACGGCATCGACATCATGTTCTTCTCCTCCTCCGCCGTGAACGGCCGCGGCTGGATATCCGATTACTGCGCCCCGGCCAACTCCCTGCGCCGCTGCGCGCTGGCTCAGTCGGAGACGAAGGTTTTTCTCTGCGACAAAAGCAAGTTCCTTAAAACCAGCGCGTACATGCTCATGCCGCTGCGCGAGGCGGATTACATCATCGCCGACGCGCCATTGCCCGCGGAGATCGCCTCCGGCGGGATAAAGCAGATAATAGTCTGAAACGAAAACGGAGCGCTGCCATGGCAGCGCTCCGTTTCGGGTATCACGATCACTTGATGCCGTACTTCTTATTGAACTTGTCAACACGGCCGCTGGTATCGACCAGCTTCTGCTTGCCGGTGTAGAAGGGGTGGCACTTGGAGCAGATTTCAACGGTGATGTCCTTCTTGGTGGAGCCACGGTCTCGATGACCGCGCCGCAAGCGCATCTGATGGTGGTCTGCTGGTATTTCGGATGGATTCCTTCCTTCATTGTCAAAAGCTCCTCATCATATGCTGCCTTGATTGTACCGAAGCGGTATAGTTACAAGACGCAAAGGGAATTGTAGCACAGTCTCGCGCTCAATGCAAGTCCTTTTGCGCTATTTTTACCGTTTTTCCCGCAGCGAGGAAGTAAAGCACGCAGTCGGACACCTCCATGCCGAATATCCGCGTCAGCGCCGCGGCGTATGCGCGAAGCTGCCCCGTGTAATAGGCGCTGCGCTGCGCTATGTCCGCATCCGTCCTGACGGCGTCCGTCTTATAGTCGATGATGCACAGGCGGCCGTTTTCCTCGATGCAGCAGTCCACCACGCCCTGAAGAAGAAGCTCCTCCCCCGCGGCCGTGCCGAACACGTCCTCCGCCGGACACAGAAGGGAAAATTTGAACTCCCTGTGCACGGCGTCCGCCTGCCTCATGCGCCGCCCAAGGGGCGAGGCGAAAAGGGCATATATCGCCGCGGCGTCCACGGCGGCGGCCTCGCGCTCGCTCAGAAAGCGCTGCTCTCTGAGGCGGGCGATCTCCTCCTCTATCTCCGCGCGCGTGCCGGTCTTTTCAAAGTCCATGCATTGCAGCGCAAGGTGCGTGGCGACGCCGCGCTCCGCTCCCGTGACGGGCCGCCCCGCGCGGGCAAAATCCGGCAGGGACGAACTGCCTCTCCCGCCGCGGCAGGATGGTCTGCGCGTCCTCATCGGGCGCGGCGCGGCCGCAGCTCCGTCGCCGTTATCTTTGACGGCAGGGGCCGAGGCGTCTGCATGGGCATATGTGAAGCTCAGCGCATGGGCAAGCTCCTGCGCGGCGTCCGTGTCGGGCGGTATCTCGACCGGCGCTTCCTCCTCCGCGCCCGGCGCCGCGCCGCGTATATCCTCATTTTCAGGTGCCGCTCACCGTCGGCGAGGGCGGCGTATATCAGCCAGTTCACCGGGGCGGAGGCCGCGGCAAGCACCTCGCTCGCCATTGGGCGCGTCACGGCGGCGGAGGACTTTTCGATAAGCTGCTGCGGATCCTTCACGGCCGCGGTGATATAAAGCCTCTCGCGCGGCCGCGTCAGCGCCACGTAGAGAAGGCGCATCTCCTCCGAAAGCATCTCCCTTTCCAGCCGCAGGCGTATGGCGTTTCGCGCAAGGCTTGGGTATTCTATGCGCCGCGCGGCGTCCGTCACCTTCGCGCCGAGGCCGAGCTGCGGGTGCACCAGCACCGTGTCGCGGCTGTCCTGCCGGTTGAAGCGGCGCGCCGTGTCGCACAGGAATACCACAGGGAACTCCAGCCCCTTGGACTTGTGCACCGTCATTATCTGCACCGCCGCGCCGCCGGACGCGCCGCTCGGCGGCTCCTCGCCGCGCTCGTTCAGCTGCCGCAGCCACAGCACGAAGCGGTGCAGCCCGCGGTAGCCCGTGGCGTCAAAGTGCTTGGAAAGCTCCAGCAGCTCCAGAAGATTTGCCCGGCGCCGCGCCGTCCGCCATGGCGGAGCACACGGCCAGCAGGTCAAGCCCGTCTATTATCTGCCACACGAGCTCTGCCGCCCGAGGGCGCGCAGACGCGCAGGAAGCTTTTCAAGAAAGGCCCTGCACCCGTCCTCCTTCGCGCGGCAGAAGTTGAGCGCAGTATAGAAACCCCGTCCTTGTCCGGCGCGTATTCCGCAAGTTCTCCGCCGCCGAAGGCCGGCTAACGCAGCACGGCTATGTAAGCGGGATGTCCTCCGATGCGGGTTATCCGTCACGGCAAGCAGCGACATCACGCCCGATATCTCCACCGAGTCGAAAGCCGCCGCCTGCCCCGCCGCGACGGTATGCCCATCGCGGCAAGCTCCCTGCGGTATATGCCGCCCACGGAGTTGGCCGAGCGCATAAGCAGCGTGATGTCGCCGTATTCCAGCGGCCTTTCGCCCACGCGCATCCCTGACGACATAAGGCGCAGTATCTCCCGCCCGACAAGGCGCGCCTCCAGCGCCGTCTTATCGGGCCGCTCCGCGTCGTCGTCCTGCGCGCCGCCCGTTTCCAGCAGCAGAAGCTCCGGCACGGGCGCATCGCCGTCGTAGCGTGCGCCGTATTTCAGCTCCGCCGCCGCGTCATAGTCTATATCGCCGAGGCGGCGCGACATGCACGCGGAAAACACCGCGTTTGCGCAGTCGAGTATCTCCCGGCGTGAGCGGAAGTTCTCCTGCAGTATTATGCGCCGCGGCGCGCCGGGCGCGGCGTGCTCCGCATCGGCAAAGGTCACGTATTTTTGCGTGAATATCTCCGGGTCCGCAAGGCGGAAGCGGTAGATGGACTGCTTGACGTCGCCCACGAGGAAGAGCTTCTGCCCCTCGTTGGAGACGGCCTTGAATATGGCGTCCTGCACCTGGCTCACGTCCTGATACTCGTCCACCATGACCTCGGTATAGCGCGCGGAAAGGCGCGCGGCAAGCTCGCTTGGGCTTCCGTCGGGCAGGGTCAGCAGCTTTGCCGTCATATGCTCAAGGTCGGAATAGTCCACAAGTCCGGCGCGGCGCTTTGCGCGGGAATACTCCGCGTCGAAGTCCAGCGTCAGCGCCAGAAGCGCGCGCATGGCGGGGCTCGTGCGGCGCATATCGCCGACGAGCTTTTCACTCGGCGCGCCCAGCGCCGCCTCTATGGCCGCCATGGCCTTTTTGCAGGCGTCGCGCCGCAGCTTTATTCTGTCGGAAAGCTGTGCGTCGGGCGAATTTCTCAGTGCGCCCAGCCGCGGAAACTCCACCGGCAGGCAGGCGCGTGCACTGTCCCAGCCCGCTTCAAGGCAGCGGACAAGCTCGCGTATCTGCGCGGCGCTCTCGCTGACGCTGGGAGGTACGCCTTGCTTATCTTCTCATTTCCGGCCATCGCGGCCATAAGCGCGTCAAGCTCCGCGCTCCAATAGCGGGCGTTGTCCGCCGCGGCGGAAAGTATCTCGCGCCCCCACGGCGTATCCCCGGCGTCCTGCGCCTCGGCGGACAGCAGCGCCACCTGCTTTGCCGCCCAGTCCTCCGGCCGGGCGTGGCACTGCATCTTTTCGTGCAGCGACAGCACGAGCGCGGCAAGTCGGCTGTCGTCGCGCCCCGCGCCCGCGGTGTCGGCCAGCAGGAGGAATTCCGCGTTCTCCGCCCCGGCGGCGTAGCGCGCTTCAAGCACGCGCTCAAGCGCGGCGGCCTTCATGGCCTGCGCCCCTGTC
>VOFK01003186.1_pt1 | contig 17209 bp, 12 predicted proteins | sample 5384121 | NCBI WGS metagenome assembly VOFK01 (sample SAMN12384730, study PRJNA508395) | human gut metagenome | isolation source: healthy gut J | host: Homo sapiens
AGGTTTATATGTTCATTCAGTTTACTTTCCATTCAATCACCCCTCCCGAAGCTCCTTTCTGCAATTGTGCTGCAATTTTAAGCCCCTTTGTTTTGACAGGTTTGAAATCCAAACTATTATAGCAATCTTTTTTTACAGTATATTCAGTCAACGCCTCTACCTCTTTCCAACTTTCGCCTTCTTTATAATATAGTTTCCAGCTTTCCGGCACACGGAAATCTCCGTCATAATGGTCAAAATCCAACCAATACACTTGTACGTTCGATACGGTATAAGGCTGGTCGAATTCATAAGCCAGTGTTTCGACAGTACCGTTCTTCAGCCACCAATAGTGGTAAGGTTTCGAGATATCCGATGAGCGTTTAGGTTCCCATTGGTCATTTACCCCCCATGCCCATGTTTCCACCGAAGCCGATTCGGGAGCATCTTTCTGTATAGGAGCCTGTATCATCAGAGTACGTGCTTTGCTGGCAATAGTAGCTTTCCGGAGTGGGGCGGGCATTACTCGGCCGCTTCGGGAATCCATACAGCCATCTGGTCGGCACCGCGGTTGTTCCATGTAGAATAAGGAATTGCTTTGAAGGGAACATCTTTTACCTTACCATTCCTGTCAATTTCTTTAGCTGTACCGCTCAGCACCATTACGCCATTCAACAAACCGGCATCGTAAGAAGCCTCCATCGGAGTACCGTCGGGGATGAATTTGTTGAATACAGTACTGTCGGCCTGGTCTTGTCCTTCCAGACAGAACATAATAGGACCCCGTTCTATAGCCAGTTTGCCACGGTCATCCTCTACTTGGTCATTTGCTTTCACACGACGTACCTCCATAGGAAGATTGATTTCAACCACATCACCCGCTTTCCAGTTGCGTACAAGGGTGGCATAACCATCATATTGCTTCGCATTGACTTTGGAACCGTTCACAGAAATGCTGTAAGCCTGAGCCTTGTCTGTAAATGAGTAGAGATCTGTGGGTACGGGAGCGTCTTGCGCCCATCCGGGGGGGATACGCACACGCAAAGCAAACTCCTGTTCTTTTTCGGGAGTGACGGCAATACTTATCTTTCCGTCCCACGGATAGCCTGTAGTTTGTTCCACATTTATTTTATTACTTTCCGTTTCAATATCCGCCTTGCTTTGGATAAAGAGATTGACATACACATCATTGCCTTGAGTGGCATACATATAATAAGGTACTGAAGCCATGAAACGGGTTATGTTGCCCGGACAGCAGGCACATCCGAACCAGTGTTGGCGCTCATGCTGCCCCATGGATTCCAACGGATTGTCATAGAAGAACTTGTCACCGCTGAGTGATACGCCCGAAATGACCCCGTTATACAACGCGCGTTCCAGCACATCCGCATATTTGGCATCTCCCGTAGCGAGAAACATACGATGATTCCAATACACATTGGCTATAGAGGCGCAGGTTTCGCAATAGGCTGTGTGATTATTCAGTTCATAGTTCGGACCGAATCCTTCACCTTGTGGGCGGGAACCGATTCCGCCTGTGATAAAGAGTTTTTTTTGCCGGCCATATTTTCCCCAATACGGGTTAAGGCATTGAAATAGGCGGTATCATGAGTCAAAGCGGCTACATCTGCCACTCCGGAGTAGAGATATCCGGCACGGACGGCATGACCTACTATCTCGTCTTGTTGCAGGATGGGCTTGTGATCCTGACTGTATTCGCTCAGTTTATGTCCGTCTGTTCCTCTGCCGGTTTCTTCTACAAAAAAATACTTAGCCGTCTGCAAATATTTCTCATCGCCTGTCACCTTATATAGTTTGACAAGAGCCATCTCGGCGATAGGATGACCGCTGGGACGATGGATCTGCCCTTCGCCGGGTCCGAAGACCTGACATACCAGATCGGCATTTTTGATAGCCACATCCAATAATGTACGTTTTCCGGTGGCGCGATAATGAGCAACGGCGGCTTCGTACAAATGGCCGCTGTTATAAAGTTCGTGGCTGTTGATTTTTTCCCAACGGTGCGTGCCCCACCAACCGGATAAACGGGTACATTGATTGGTTACACAAGTAGTAAGATAACCATCCGGTTCCTGTGCGGTAGCTATGATATGGATTACACTGTCCAGATAATGATCCAGTTTCCCGTCATATTTTACGGCCAGCGAGTAGGAAGCTCCTTCTATAATTTTATAGGGATCGGTATCGTCGAAAGAAAAGTCACCGCGATGCTCGCCTTTCATCAGACCACCCGCAATGGCAAAGTTATCGAATCGGCCGTTCTTTTCACATTCTTTGAAAGCGGATGGGATGGAAACGGTGCGGTTGGTTTCAATCCGCGGTGACCAGAAATTATCATCTAAATGAACTTGGGTGAAAGGAACTTCTTTGATAGGAACATCAGGTTGTGTATAAGGTGTGCTACATGCGCATACACTTATTATAGCAATGCTGCTCCATACTATTTGCAATTTGTTTTTCATACTATATCTGTGTTTTTTATTTCAGTATCAACTATGCCAACAGATGCAAAGTAAGTGAACAAACCATTAAGTAGATAAAAGAAAAATCTATTATACTGCGAAAATCGTCTTAAAGATGATCAATCCATTTTTAATATAATGATATTGATTATCAGTATTTTATACTATTGTTATAGACAATTTTTTTTCATTCTATTGGACAATCGTTTTATCTTGTAAAGACAAGGATTAAGCAGATTTGTCTGTTTTTTGAGCTTGAATAGTTGGAGATACTTAATTCTTCTTAGAAAACCTCAATAAGATCCGGTGAAACTTTCCTTCTCTGATAATATAAATTAGATTGGCGTTCCTTATTCAATAAAAAACTTAATGATGCAGCTATGATATATGCGTATATTCGGGTTTCAACTGATAAACAGACTGTAGAGAACCAGCGGTTCGAGATAAATCGTTTTGCCAAACAAAGGGATTTCCAAATTGATGTGTGGGTGGAAGAAACGGTTTCAGGAACACGGTCAGCCAAAGACAGAAAGCTTGGCGTACTATTGAAAAGAATAAAGAAAGGGGATACATTGATTGTGTCGGAGATCTCTCGTTTGGGAAGAAGATTGATGGAAGTAATGAGTATACTGAATGCATGTATGTTGAAAAATGTCATCCTGCTCACGGTGAAAGAGAAATATGAGCTGGGAAATAATATACAATCTCAAATATTGGCATTCGCTTTTTCCCTTTCCGCACAAATAGAACGCGACTTGATTTCCCAACGTACCCGTGAGGGACTTGCACGCAGAATTGCCTCCGGACAAAAGTTGGGACGTCCCATGGGAGGACATAACTCGAAATATAAACTTACGGGAAAAAAAGAAGAAAAAATTAAGGCTATGCAGGAAGCGGGAACCAGTAAGGCGGAGATGGCGAGGAAATTGAAAGTGAGCAGGAATACATTGGCAGCTTTCCTTAACAGAAACAGGACAGGGATTCCTTCCAACTGATAAAAGGTGATATGTCTGTTATTCGTAATAAGAAGAAACAAAGCCTCTGATAGATTATTCTTACTTAAATTTCGGTTTTAGCATAAGGATATACATAAAGCACAAAAACGCTCTGTCACAGTAAAATGCACATTACTAATTACTTCCGGTGTAAAAGTCTCTCAAATCCCCTTCAATTGGTATGTCGGTGGGGAAACAAATCCGTTTTTGGGAATGCTCGCATTCGGGAATACCAGCGGACAAGATGTAGAGTCAGCCCCTCACTGCCTCCCGGCTACTCGTGGGCATCATAGTTCATATCTGATAGGACAGGATACTGTTTGTTTCGGCTATTGAACCTTGTTGCGTATGTAATAAGAACCTGTTTCTATCGTATCTTCACTCCGTTCCGTTTGATATTCCACCTAAGTGAAGCAATTACTCCACCCTAGTGAAAATGGCTGTTCACTAAAGTGAAATCGCCTCTTCACCTAGTCGAAGCAACGAACGCAGCCAGACAAAATATGCCACAGCTATGCTCTCTTGCAAGGAAGCGACCACAGCTATGGCACAGGAATTAAAACAACCTGTATACGTCAAGCCGAATTTGACAGCGGAGAATGGCAAACCGTTTCAAGGGGACTTAGAATCTATTTACACAGTATGTCGTTGATTTACAGTAATATACTGCGCATGATTTGGAATGGTAATGTGCTGATGCAGAAGAAACTGATACGAAAAATCATCGAAAAAATGGCATCTTATCTTTGTAATTACAAATGCGACAAGAAGCAACAATTTTGTACTTTCGATGAAAACGTGGATAGAACGGACGAATGAATGCTTCCATTGTAAGGGCAGACACTGCCTCTTATCGATTACAATTCTTCGCAAACAACCATTTCCATGCCTCGGTATACAATAATGATTTTATGTAGCATGGTAGGACCTATCGCTTTCTGCACAGACTCGCTCGAAGCGTAGCGTTCAGCTTTTGTTCAATGGCTTGTCGCTTTAATTGTTCTATCCGTTCGCTACTGTCTTTTCCTTTGGCATATTTCAGTTCGATGGATGTAGGAGTGGCTCATGTCTTTGTACACATCCAATAACGGATGCAACAACCGGCTGACGTATCCTTCCTGACTGTCTTTCTCGGACACAGGACGATAGAAAGGATTTTTGTGCGGTTATGGCAAGCGTAAAACCATGAACAAAATATTCACCTTTCTGCTTGTCCTGCTGCGAGGCATAACGGTGCAGGCATCCGGCAATGTATTCAAAGTAAGGTTTCCATTTGCCATCATAAGCCAGCCCTGAGACAAGCTTCCTCTTTTCATAACTGTCGAAAGTCAAGTCGTTTTCATGATAAGTATCCAGAATGTAGGCAAAGAGTTGTTCACGTACCACCTGGTTAGGGATGGTGAGTTTGGTTTCTCCTTTATGCATTCCGCTGATGGTCAGCATTCCGAAGTAGAAAAGCAATCAGTTCTATCAACTCGTCTACCGAATGATTGAATGGGCATGTTGTGGAGTAATACTCCAGCATATCCCGTACATCTTTTTCTGTGAATCCTGTCATTTCATTGAATTGTGGATTCAGCGTGTAATTGGTGCCGATGTTGAATCCGCTGGTCAGGTCGTCCATGGATAGATAATAAGATAAGAATTGCGTTCGGGGTGGGGGGTGTTGTCCATGGTAGTTTTATCCGTTTACGATAAAACAATACCGGGTGACTCATATTAACATCTTCACATGCCAAGCTTAAAATAAAATATGCAGTAATATATGTGTATAATTATTTTCTTCTTCTTCCTGTCAAAACAAAGGGGCTTAAAATTGCAGCACAATTGCAGAAAGGAGCTTCGGGAGGGGTGATTGAATGGAAAGTGAACTGAATGAACATATAAACCTTTTAAATAAAACTGTATGATGAAAACACATGACAATCGGGCCTTGTTCAGCAGGGCTTTGCTGAAGGCTACCACCTGTCTTTTCCTTACTGCGGGTATTGGAATTAGTGCTGCTTATGCAGTTCCGGAAGCCAGCACATCAGTCATGGAAACAGTTCAACAAAATCAAACCATCAGCGGTCGGATTACCGATACCAGCGGGGAACCTGTCATCGGAGCCAGCGTTGTGGTAAAAGGAACGACCAACGGTACCATTACCGATTTTGACGGTAAGTTCAGCCTCAATGCACCGGCCCAAGGCACATTGACAATATCCTACATAGGATATAAAAAGATGGAAATATCCATCAACGGACAACGAACCGTAAATGTTACGCTAAAAGAAGATACGGAGATACTGGATGAAGTGGTGGTGGTAGGTTATGGCACACAAAAAAAAGCAACCCTGACAGGCTCTGTATCATCTGTAAGCGGTGAAGATATTAAAAAAGTCTCAGCAGCCAATTTAAGTAATACCCTAGCCGGTAAGACAGCCGGTATCATAGCCAATACCCGTTCAGGCGAACCTGGCGAGGATGGAGCCGACATTCTTATCCGCGGAAAAGGGACTTTAGGAAATACTTCTCCACTGATCGTTGTGGATGGTATTGCTGACCGTTCATTCAGCCGCCTCAACCCTGAAGACATCGAATCTATTTCTGTACTGAAAGACGCTTCTGCCGCCATATATGGTGCACGCGCCGCAAATGGTGTTATCCTGGTAACCACCAAACGCGGTAAGGAAGGTAAAATGCAAGTAAACTACAACGGCAGCTACACACTTTCCCAACCGACACGCATCCCCCAAATGCTGAACTCCTACCAGTATGCGACTTATGTAAATGAATATGACGCCGACCCACGCCACGATCAGGGCGGTATCACTTATTCCGATGAAGTGCTGCAACATTATATAAATCATGATGATGATCTAAATTATCCCGACACAGACTGGTGGGATGCAGTGGCCAAAGATTGGGCAGGAAAAACTCAGCACAGCTTGTCCGTAAGTGGTGGCAATGATAAATTATCCTTCTATTCTTCCGCTCAATATATGTGGCAGGATGCCATTTACAAACAGAGCACACAGGACTACAAGCAATATCAATTCATCACCAACATTGATGCCAAAATCAACAAATCCGTACGTTTTAGTTTTGATATTCTGGGACGTCAAGAACAACGCAACCGTGGAATTTATTCGACTCCCTACCTGTTTACTTATTTCCTGACCACTTTTCCCGGCAGTGCTCCCTATTTCCCGAACGGACTCCCACGAGTAGGTTACGATGGTATCACCCGCAATGCCGCCATTATGGTGACAGACCAGCCCGGATACAATAAATACACCTATAATATATTAAACCTGAAGCCCTTGCTGCATATTGACCTGGATATGATTACCAAAGGTTTGTATGTAGAAGGATATGCCGCACTGGATTTCCATTTTGATAACGGCAAATCATTAAATCAGCCGTACGACTTATATTATTATGACAAAGCAACCAATGAATACCAGAACAAAAGAGCAGATACCGGTAAAATCAGTGTAAACTCCTGGTCTAGCAACTACAAAACAATCACCCTGAATGCCCGTATCGGTTATAGCCATACATTTGCCGAAGCTCACAAAGTAGATGCATTCGTGGCCTACGAACAAAGCAAATATGATTATAACACTCTTTCCGCCTATCGTACCAACTATCTGTCTACAGCCATTCCTGAAATATTTGCAGGCAGCAGTGTACCCGAAGACAAGGACAATGGAGGTTATTCAGACGCTACAGCACGTTGCAATTTCTTCGGACGTATCAACTATGGATATAAAGACAAATATTTAGCAGAGGTAACATTGCGCTACGATGGCTCCATGAATTTTGCTCCCGGTCATCGTTGGGGATTGTTCCCGGCTTTCTCACTGGGTTGGGTGATGAGTGAGGAAAAATTCTTCGAACCGATAAAGGATGTGGTCAGCTTCTTCAAACTGAAAGGTTCCTGGGGCATGATGGGTAATGACAATATCGCCGCCTATCAGTTCATGTCCCAATACAAATTCTTAGCAGATAATAAAGGGCCGTACTTTGGAGCAGGAGAGGACGGACACATCAACCAAGGCTTTTACCAAGCACGAGTAGCCAATCCAGTAGTAACTTGGGAAAAAGCAAAGACTTTAAACTTAGGTTTATCCACACAATTCTTAAATGGAAAATTTGGTCTGGATTTTGATTGGTTCCATTCCAACCGTAATGATATCCTTTGTTACCGTAACGCATCCATTCCTTATTACGCAGGAATGACTCTGCCACAAGAGAACATAGGTGAGGTTACTAACTCCGGCATAGAAATCATAGCTACATATCGAGATCGTGCAGGTGATTTTGAATGGGGGATCACAGGTAACTTAACTTACGCAAAAAATAAGGTGAACTATATGGATGAGGCAGCCAGCACTCCTGCATGGCAAAAGACAGAAGGCCATCCCATTGACGGACAAGTACTCTATAAAGCATTAGGCATCTATCAAACTCAAGAGCAGGTAGATAATACGCCACATATTGACGGAGCCAAACCAGGAGACTTGATTTATCAAGATACAAATGGCGACGGTAACATAACATGGGATGATGCAATCCGTATTGATGAAACAGCTACTCCAAAAATCATTTACGGATTTACATTAAATGGAGGTTGGAAAGGTATCGATTTAAATATGTTTTTCCAAGGACAGGCCAAAGCCAGCCAATTAGTCCAGCCAACCATGAACATGGCGACAGATTTTTATGAAGGACGCTGGAAAGAAGGAAACACCTCGGAAGAAAATGCCAACGCACGTTGGCCTAAAGCCTTCATAAAACAAACTTATGGTGATACCTGGAATGGACAAGCTTCGACATGGTGGTTACGTAATGCATCCTTCTTACGTTTAAAATCAGTGGAATTAGGTTATACATTGCCTAAGGATCTAACAGCTAAAGTAGGAATACAAAAAGCACGAATTTATGTCAACGGAGCAAACTTATTTACGATTGACAACTATAAGATTGCTGATCCGGAAGCAGGTGTAACACGTAATGACAACAACGAAGTAATCAACTCTAACGGTGTGCTAAGCTATCCGTTACAGCGAACGATTACTTTCGGTGCCAATATTACATTTTAAGAAACCCAAAAACGATGAACAATGAAAAAGATATATTTATATGTAGCCTTTGCATTGGCTAGCATAGGCATGATTTCTTGTACAGATATACTTGATCAAGACCCGCTGGACTCTTTCACAGATGAAGCAGTATGGAATGATCTTGCCCTTTCAGAAACTTATCTGAATGCGCAATATATGAACCTGATGGCCGAAAACATGAAGGGCACCCGCTTTGCACACTATACAGACGAAGTTTTTCAAAAACATACTTATGGTTCAGAAAATGTGACCCAAGGATTATTAAGCTGTGATAATGCCGGAATCGGTTGGGATGATACGATGTGGGATCCCTGGTATAGTTATTATCAATATATAAGCAAGTTGAATCTTTTTTTGGAAAAGATAGATAATGTACCCGGAGATGAGACTTCTAGAAACGAACAAAAAGGGCAAGCCCTGTTTCTACGTGCATGGAATTATCATATGCTATACAGCTTATTCGGACGTGTGCCTATCGTAGATCATACTTTTGACCTGGATTCTTCATTTGAACTGCAACGTGAAGATATGGATAAAGTAGCCGATTTCATTATAAAGGATTTAGATGAGGCCGCTGCATTGCTCCCTATAGAGTATAGTGATCCCAATGATTTCGGACGAGTTACCAAAGGAGCTGCTCTAGCTCTGAAATCCAGAGTACTATTATATAAGGCAAGTCCATTATTTGGAACACCCAGCACTGAAAAGTGGCAAGCGGCAGCAAATGCTGCAAAAGCAGTATTCGACTTAAACAAATACTATTTAAAAACGGTAAATAACAGTGAGGAATATGGAGCATTGTTTTATGATGTGAAAAATCCAGAAGTTATTTTCGAAAAATTATTTGACCCTAAATACGGATCAGGTGATAATAACTCATTTTTATATCAGGCTCCATGCGGCATTGGTAACGGCTTCCAAGGATGGGGGAATTTCAATCCGACACAAAATTTAGTGGATAAGTTCCAAATGGCAGACGGTACCGCTTCTGAAAAGAAAACACACTATGACTATTATCCCTGGAACGGGCGTGAAATTCGTTTTTATGCCGCTTTCTTATTAGATGGGGACGAATGGGGATATGGAAAAGACAAACGCGAAGTAGAAGTATATTATGGAGGAGACGAAACGATTCCTGCCGGAAAAGACAGCAATTGGGGTGAATATTGGTGGAATGCCAGCAATACGGGATACTCCATGCGGAAGTTTCTCGACCCGTCTTATGATGCTACAGGAACAACCATGCACACTACCCCTTGGTTCTTCATCCGTCTTTCAGAAATTTATCTCAACTATGCCGAATGCCAGATTGAGCTAGGCAACAACTTAGAAGCTTTGGAGTATATCAATAAAGTACGTACCCGCGCGCTTTTACCACCCGCTACAGGAGAAGATATCAGAGCCGAATATGAATATGAAAGACAAATAGAGCTGGTATTTGAAGGACAACGTTGGTTTGATCTCCGCCGTTGGAAAAAAATGTATGAAGAATACAGCAAGCCTATTTATGGCGTAACTATCGGCAAATTTAAAAATGAAGACGGCACCTACCGCAAAGAATACTGGACAGATAACATTGTTTCCACACGTGTATTCAATAATGACAAACTGTATTGGGTGCCTGTTCCGCGTTGGGAGCTGAACAAGTCCAAACTGATTGATGCCGCTCCTTACGAATAATACTATTGGGAAGCAACAGATTATTCATATTAAAAAAGGAGTGTCTTTGTTGGACACTCCTTTTTTAATCACCTTCATGCATCAAGGAGTTTCAAGTCAAATTTTCCTATATAGCTCACTATCCAGACTATTTTGCTATATTTTTGCATGATTGTATCATATCAATACCTTCCTAAAAACTACTTTTACCCCCACAAAATATGAAAACTATATGAAAAGAACCTTGTGTACCATGAAAACAAAATTCTTAACTCTGCTGCTGCTGACAAGCACACTTACAGCCGGAGCACAAATGTATTTCGGCACTAAAAAAGAAGTACCCGACTCTGTATTTAACGCATTGGCACAAACTCCGCCTATGGGATGGAACAGCTGGAACAAATTCGGATGCAATGTGAGCGAACAGCTCATCAAAGAAATGGCGGACGCCATGATTGCCACAGGCATGAAGGATGCAGGCTATGAATACCTGGTCATCGACGACTGCTGGCAGGTAGGACGAGACGAAGAAGGAAATATACAGGTCGATCCCAAACGTTTTCCCAATGGAATGAAAGCACTGGCAGATTATGTGCATGCCAAAGGACTGAAAATGGGAATATATTCGTGTGCAGGCTCCGAAACATGCCAGGGAAGACCCGGAAGCCGCGGATATCAGTTTCAAGATGCACGTACATACGCCGCATGGGGAATCGATTACCTGAAATACGACTGGTGCTCCAATGAAGGACAAAAGGCGGAAGCTGCTTACCGTACCATGAGCGACGCGCTGAAAGCATGCGGACGTCCTATTGTATTCAGCATTTGCGAATGGGGGGAGAATGAACCATGGAAATGGGGAAAAGGTATCGGACATTTATGGCGCATCACTCCTGACATACGCGATTGCTACCAGTGTGTATTCGACTGGGGAGGTGTGGGAGTACTCGACATTATAGACAAGATGGCCGATCTCTACCCTTATGCCGGACCGGGACATTGGAACGATGCCGAGATGTTGGAAGTAGGTAATGGTGGAATGACACGCGACGAATATATCACCCATTTCTCCATGTGGTGTATGTTAGCAGCACCACTCATGAGCGGCAACGACCTGCGCAACATGGATAAAGAAACCATAGAAATATTAACCAATAAAGAGGTAATAGCCATCAACCAAGATAAAAAAGGAGAACAAGCCCGCCGGTTTATGGATATGGGCGAAAAAGAAATATGGGCAAAGCCGCTGAATGATGGTGAACTGGCTGTATGTTTCATGAACCGTACGGAAAACAGCTGGAAACTGGATTATGACTGGAAAAAACAAACCATCTATTTTGCCGATGAAGTGAACATACATCGGAAGGAATATAAAATAAGAGACCTATGGCAGCACAAAGACATAGGAACCACAGAAAGAAATACCCGGCACGAAATTCCCGCGCATGGAGTATTGATGGTCAGACTGACACCCACTAAATAATGAAACAACTCATTTATAATAATATGAAAACATATATCCTACCCCTGCTCATGATGATGCTCATCTCTTGTTCCAACTCAAAAACACAGGAAAATGAAAGCACAACGGTACCTCTGCCCGAAGGCAAAGAAATCTATATCCCCAAAGACCTGCGAAGCATGGACTTGCAAGACCCCGAAAGCAAATGGAGCTATCACCGCATGGCATGTACCGAAAACTTCGTCATCTTTTGGGAAAAAGGATTTGGTGACAACCTGTCAGACCCTCCTCAGCTGGAAGGACATTCCATGAAAGTAAACCTGAAAAATCTGGAAGAAAAACTAGAGCATTTTTACCATTATTTCTATCACACATTGCAATTCGCCAAAACCGGATCAAAATGCGACAAATACCGCATGATGGTTATGATCAATTATTCACTGGAAGGAACCGCTTATGGTGGAGACTATGACGGTGAGATCGGCGCTCTCTGGATTGCCCCCAACCGGGTACAGGACGAAAAGCTGAATTGTATAGCGCATGAACTGGGACATAGTTTCAGTCACAAATCACCTGTGACGGCCAAGGAGAAGCCTGGGGTGGTTGCGGCTTCTTCGAAATGACCTCACAATGGATGCTCTGGCAAGTGAATCCAGACTGGATGACCGATGAAAAATATCATTGGGATGCATTCAAGACCCTTACCCACAAGGCTTATCTGCATTTGGAAAACATTTATCATTCACCATACGTCATAGAATATTGGAGCATGAAACGGGGACTGCCGTTCATCGCCGAACTTTATCGTCAGGGAAAGAGAGGGGAAGACCCTGTAATGACTTATAAACGCATGACTGGACTGACTCAGGAACAATTCTGTGATGAAATATTCGACGCCTGCCGTCATTTCATCAATTGGGATTTCCCACGGGTATGGAAAGAGACACGCCCTTATGCCAATCAATATACCTGCAAACTGAACAGCATGGATGACAACTAGTATCAGATCACACCCGAAAATTGTCCGGAAAACTACGGTTTCAACGCCATTCCTCTCTCAATCCCCCCAACCGGACAAACTGTAACAATAGAATTTTGTGGAGAAGCCGATAAAAATGGATTCCACACCATCAATGCAGACAAAGCCGGATGGCGCTATGGAATAGTAACCATCACAAAAGAAGGCAAGGCAGTCTATGGAGAAATGAAAGCAGACCCTGTGGGAAAAATCAGTTATGCTGTGCCAGAGAATTCATCTCCGGAACGTCTCTGGTTCATCGTTATGGGAGCGCCAGCCGAACATTGGATAAATCCGAATCAGGAAGAAAAGGATGCACAATGGCCTTACCGGATAAGAATAACTGGAAGTCAGCCCATTATTCAATAAAACCATATCACATTTTCTTTATGAGGGTGCAACAAAAATAGTACTATCAGACTATTGGCACCCTTTTAAAGAAAATATTTCCACACATTCATATTTCTATCTTGACCTCAATAAATATATTTCATTTTACAATACTATTATTTCAAACCTTGTTATCTTTGCATAAAGATAAAAATAACAACTATGAAAAGCCCTGTCCTTTCGATACTCTTTCTACTTATATCAGTAACTTTACTTGCTGTACCCAATGATTTCCGTTTCCGACATTTCTCCGTAGAAGACGGATTGTCATCCAACTCTGTACGTGCCATTATGCAAGACAAATATGGTTTTCTATGGATAGGAACAGAAGAAGGTCTGAACCGATATGACGGAATCATGATAAAATCATATTCAATTTGCCCACAGGCAGCAGGCAAATACATATCCTCCCTGTACGGAACCAAAAAGAATATCTGGATAGGGACAGATGAGGGAATCTATATATATGCTTATGCAACGGAAACTTTTACCTATTTCGACCTCACAACTCCCAATAATGTCCGCATAACCAGCATCGTCAACCATATTTTGCAAGATAAAGACGGAAATTTATGGTTCTCGACCAACGGGCAAGGCTTGTTCCGATACAATCTATCAAAAAACTATTTGGAACAATACGAATTTACAAGTGCGTTCGGAATAGTAGCAAGCACAATGGCAGACAGTGACAACCAAATATGGGCTCTCACCAACCAAGGAGAATCAGGTGTTTACAAACTGAACAAAGCAGAAAATAAATTCGAGCCTTTTGGACTTCTTTACAATGCCGGAAATCACCACTCACAAGCATTAGCCATGCTGGAGGATTCAGAACAGACCCTTTGGCTGGGAACATGGGAGTGCGGGTTGCAAAAAATAGATAAATATACGCGGCAAACCACTACCTATTTACACCCTACGGACGGAAAAGGTGTAACACACATTCATTCGTTAATGGAATATGCCCCTCACCAACTATTGATAGGATCGGACGACGGGCTGTTATTATTCAATACCCTTACAGAAGAATATAAACTGTTTACTGAAAATGAAACTGTTCCCAACTCTTTATCAAACCGTTTTGTATATCCCATCATAAAAGACCGGGAAGGAGGTATCTGGATTGGGACCTACTATGGAGGGATTAATTATATTTCACCTAATGCTGAACAATTTGAAAGTTTTTCCCATTCACGACTTTACAATTCTATAAATGGAAATGTTATCGGACGGTTCTGCGAAGATGCTCATGGACAAATATGGATAGCTTCGGACGACGGTGGACTGAACCGATACTCGCCTAAAGACCGGAAGTTCGTTTACTATCTACCGGCTGATCATAAAAACAGCCTTTCCTATCACAACGTCCATGCACTATGCATGGATGGAGACAACCTATGGATAGGAACCTATACTGGAGGAGTGAATGTACTGAATCTGCAAACGGGAACTTTTAAAGTCTACCGCTCCTATACAGATATCCCGACCTCACTGGACGGAACCAGTTCTTACGCCATCTTTAAAGACAGATCGGATAGAATCTGGGTAGCATCCATGAATGGAATCAATCTGTATAACCGGGAAGAGGATAATTTTATCCGTATTAAGAACCTAGATGCTATGACCATAGACATAGACCAAGATACAAAAGGAAATCTCTGGTTTTCCACACAAGGAAAAGGATTGTTCAAATTTCATCCGGAAAAACAAATATGGAAAAACTATGTGCATAACAATACACTGCCCAATACGCTGGCCAATAACCAAGTAAACTGCTGCCTGATAGACAGCCATGGAGAGATATGGGCAGGAACCATGAACGGACTTTGTAAATACAATATAGAGGAAGACAATTTTGAAACCATCCCGTTAGAAATACCCAGCCACAATATATGCAGCATTATCGAAGACCAGCATATATTATGGCTGACCACTACAAAAAGGGCTGGTCCGCTATATACCGGGAGAAGGTTGCCAGGTATTTACTAAAAGTGACGGACTACAAAGTGACCAGTTTCTACCCAATGCAGGTATCAAAGCTTCTGACGGAAAAATTTATATCGGATCAGTAAACGGATTCAATGCTTTCTATCCCCATCAAATTAAAACGAATCACGTACGTCCTCCAGTAGTCATTACTGCACTAGAAATATTTAATAAACAAATTCCTGTAGGAAACAAACTGCTTCCAAAATCTCTCAACCAGTTGGAAGAACTGGAGCTATCCTATAAAGAAAATGCATTCAAAGCTTGCTTTATGCCTCTTTAAGCTATTGCACCCCAATAAAAACAAATACGCCTATAAACCTGGAAGGATTTGACAAAGACTGGAACTATGTAGGCTCCCCAAAAATAAGGCCACTTACACCAATTTGCCCGCAGGAACCTATCTTTTCAAAGTAAAGGCGACCAATAATGACGGAATATGGAATGAAAAAGGAACCAGTCTGAAAATCACCATCCACCCTCCTTTCTATTGGTCCACCGCTTCCAAACTGCTCTATTTTGTATTGGTTTGCATAGCTTTCGGATTCGTCATCCGCTTCATCATCAAACGGACAGAGAAGAAACATACGGCTGAAATAAACAAACTGAACGCCAACAAGGAAAAAGAAGTACACGAAGCCAAAATCAAGTTCTTCACCATGATAGCCCACGAAATACGCACACCGGTATCCCTTATCATAGGACCTTTGGAGAAAATAATGAAATCTCCCGTGTCCCTGCCGTCTACAGTACGCGACGATCTGAATATTATTGACCGTAACAGCCAGCGTCTGCTGTTCCTGGTAAACCAATTGCTGGATTTCCGGAAGGTGGAACAGGAAGGAATGAAAATGAAGTTTGCTTCCCAAAATATCCACCAACTGCTCAAAGCGGTTTGTGAACGTTTCGAACCTTTCATCGCCCAACATGGAGCACGGCTTACTGTGAAATATCCTGAAGCAGATTTCACGGCTATAGTAGACAGTGAGGCGGTAACCAAACTAGTCAGCAATCTGTTGACCAATGCCAGTAAATACACAAAAGATGAAGTTACTCTTACCTGTATCGTACAGCCGGAACAACATACTTTTATAATCCGAGTGACAGATAACGGCATAGGGATCAGCAAAGAAGAACAAAAGAAGATATTCCATCCGTTCTATCAGGCTATGGATAACAAGCCGGGAACAGGTATCGGCCTCAGCATTGTCAAAAGTATCGTAGAATCACACAATGGCTGTATTGAAGTGGAATCCGAGGTTAACAAAGGATCATCTTTTATCGTAACGTTGCCTATAGAACAAGCACAAGTCCTGCCACAGGATACGGGCACATCACTATTGAACAACCCAGCCATTCCCGAAGGAATCTTGCAAGAGGACCTCTCCGGTTCTCCTATCAAACATAAACCAACCATGCTGATTGTGGATGATAATGAGGAAATGTTGAATTTCCTTTCGAGTAGTCTGGCTGATAAATACAGCATACTTACCGCAGAAGACGGTATAGAAGCACTGAATAAACTGAAAGAAAACGAAGTGACACTCATTGTAAGCGACTGGATGATGCCACGCATGGACGGAGTGGAATTCTGCAAAGCAATAAGGACTAACCAGGCTACCAGTCATATACCCTTCATCCTGCTAACGGCCAAGACAGATACCAACTCCAAGATAGAAGGTATGGATTGTGGTGCAGATGCCTACATAGAGAAACCTTTCTCCATGCAATACTTGGAAGCATGTATCAAGAATCTGGTAGACTTGCGTAATCTGCTGCGTCAGAAATTCTCGAAGATGCCGTTGGTTCCGCTGAACAGCATTGCCAATAATTTCTATGGACGACAAGTTCCTTACCCGTATGAATGAAATCATAGAAGAGAATTTCTCAATCCGGAATTATCCGTAGATTTCTGGCCGAAAAATTGTGTATCAGCCGTTCGGGCCTGTTTTGCCAAAAATAAAGACATTGGCCAATATCACCCCTAATGAACTGATTCAAGTGGTACGTTTGAAAAAAGCAGCGATCTTGCTGGCAGAAAACAAATATCGCATCAATGAAATCTGTTATATGGTAGGATTCAATAATCCGTCTTATTTCTCCAAATGTTTCCAAAAACAGTTCGGC
>VOFK01001462.1_pt1 | contig 17208 bp, 28 predicted proteins | sample 5384121 | NCBI WGS metagenome assembly VOFK01 (sample SAMN12384730, study PRJNA508395) | human gut metagenome | isolation source: healthy gut J | host: Homo sapiens
TCGGTACTTCGTTGGGATTGCTGCATGGTATTCTCCGGCGACACGGCCCCTGCGCCGCGCTGGGCGAGCCACAGGGCCCGACCTGCTGATTTGCGACGCCACCTATGCGCTTCCGGAACAGGAAGTCAGGTGCTTCAGTGGGGGCACAGCACCTTTGGGCAGAGCGCATCCCTTGGCCGCGCAGGCTGGTAAAAAGCGGCTTTGGCTGACCCATTATTCCCCCATGATCACCGACCCGGAGGAGAATATGCCGCTGCAGGCACAGAGGCATCTTCCCGGCGGCGGGTGCGGCTTTTTTGACGGCAAAAGCATCACCCTGCAGTACGAGGAGGCACAGCCATGACCATTCCAATGGATGCAGGCGCGGCGGAACTGCTGCATGCCCTCCACGGGGGCCATGCAGCCTACGTGGTGGGCGGCTGCGTGCGGGACAGCCTGCTGGGCCTTACACCGCCGCACGACTGGGACCTGTGCACCAGTGCCCTGCCGCAGCAGGTGATGGAACTTGTTCGGGGCAGAGCAGTGCATCCCCACCGGCCTGCAGCACGGCACGGTAACGGTGAAGCAGGCGGGGCCAGCTGTACGAGACCACCACCTTCCGCACCGAGGGCAGCTATACCGGATGGCCGTCACCCGGACGCAGTGCGGTTTGTACCGGACGTGAAGGAAGACCTTGCCCGGCGGGATTTTACCATCAATGCCATGGCGTATAATGAAAAGCCGAGGGACTGGTAGACCCCTTTGGCGGGCAGGGGGATCTGCAAAAGCGGCATCGTACGGGCGGTGGGTGCCCCGCCAGCGCTTTACCGAGGACGCGCTGCGTATCCTGCGGCTGTACCGGTTCGCAGCGCGGTTCGGCTTTTTGCCATCGACCCGCCCACCGGGCAGGCAGCACGGGCAGCTGGTGCCCATCTGACTGTGTATCGGTGGAGCGTATCGAGGAAACTGGCAAAAACTGCTGGCGCACCCGCCCCGGCGGCATATCTGGAACGAAAAAATGCTGGTGTTGTTTTGCCGGAGCTTGCCCCGGGAAAACTGCGGCGGCAAAGCCGGTGGTGGATGCCTGCCCGGCGGGGCAGAAAACCTGTCCATCCGGTGGGCGGCGCTGCTGCTGAGCCTTGGCGAGGACGGCACCCGCCGCACCCCTCAGGCGCCTGCGCTGCTCCAATGCCTGTATTGAGGAAACGGCGGTGCTGGTGCGGGCTTTCTCCTCGGCCGTGCCGGGTCCATCGCCGGTATCCCGGAATATCTACGCCCGCCGACTACTGGGCAAACGCCCATGATAACTTGTGTACCGTGCAGCGGCATTGCCTGCACTGGGCAGCCCTGCAGCCGGAACGGGCGGCTGATTTTGCTGCACTTTCCGAATTGGCCGAACAATTGACGCGGACGGCGTATGCTGCCGGGTGCGCCAGCTGGCGGTGAACGGACGCGACCTGATGGCGGCGGGCATCCCGGCAGGGCCGGGCATCCGCAAAGTGCTGGAAGCGCTGCTGGACGGTGTGGATCCGGGAAGAATATCCCCAACGAGCGGCAAGCCCCTGCTGGCCGCAGTGCAGCAGAAAATTCGCTGCGTCTTGACAAGCGGTTTTTTCAGAGTTACTATTATGCTACTGTTTTAGTGTGTTGAAACACCCGAAAAGGAGAACTTATGACCACACAGACCCCTGATTCAACTTCCGTCCCGCGTGCCCTCATCGCCATGAGCGGCGGTGTGGACAGCTCGGTGGCAGCATGGCTGATGCAGAGGGACGGATACGACTGCACCGGCATCACCATGCGGCTCACCCACAACGAGACGCTGGGTCAGTCCGGCTTACCAGACCTGCTGCTCGGAACAGGATATTGAGGACGCCGCCGAGGTGGCCTATGCGCTGGATATTCCCTATGAGGTGCTGGATTTCACGGCCGACTTCCGGGAGCAGATCATCGAAAAAATTCATCCGCGGGTATACGAGGCGGGCGGTACCCCCAACCCCTGCATCGACTGCAATAAATATATGAAGTTCCGCCACCTGCTGGACTGGGCGGAAGAACACGGCATGGAGTATGTGGTTACCGGCCACTATGCCCGGGTGGAGCAGGATGCAGCCACCGGCCGCTGGCTGCTGGAAAAGGGGCTTGGACGAGGGGCAAGGATCAGAGCTATGTGCTCTATAACCTTACGCAGGAGCAGCTGGCACATGTCCGTCTGCCGCTGGGTGGCTGCACAAGAGTGAAGTACGAGCCATCGCCGAGAGCACAGAATTCGTGAACGCCCGCAAGCACGATAGTCAGGACATCTGCTTCGTGCCGGATGGCGACTATGCCCGCTTTATGGAGGACTTCACCGGCAAAGCACTACCCGGCAGGTGATTTTCTGGACGACGAGCGGCAAGGTGGTGGGCACCCACAACGGTGCGGTGCGCTACACGCTGGGCCAGCGCAAGGGCCTTGGGCTGGCGCTGGGTGCCCCTGTGTACGTCTGCGGCAAGGACGATATGCAGGCAAACACGGTCACGGTGGGCCCGGGGGGACGCTGTTCGACCGCATCGTGTATGCGGACGGGATGTGAACTGGATCGCCATCCCGGAGCTGAAAGAGCCTCTGCGGGTCACAGCCCGCACCCGGTACCATCAGGTGGAGCAGGCCGCCACCGTCTACCCGGCGGGGGAGGGCGGCTTCCGGCTGGAATTTCGATGAGCCTCAGCGTGCCCCTACCGCGGGACAGGCTGCCGTGCTGTATCAGGGTAAGGTCGTCCTTGGCGGCGGCACCATCACCCGCGTAGAAAAGTAAGGAGAAAAAAATGCAGGATCAGTATTCCCGCACCCAGCTGCTGCTGGGCGCAGAAGCAATGGAAAAGCTGCATTCCCACGTGGCGGTGGCAGTGTTTGGCATTGGCGGTGTGGGCGGCTATACGGTGGAGGCACTGGCACGCAGCGGCGTGGGCGCACTGGATCTGATCGATGACGATAAGGTCTGCCTGACCAATCTCAACCGTCAGATCATTGCCACCCGCAGACGGTAGGGCAGTATTAAAGGTGGATGTGGCAGAACAGCGCATCCACGATATCGACCCCAACATCAAGGTGACCACCCACCGGTGCTTCTTCGGCCCGGAAACCCAGGACAGCTTCGACTTCTCCCAGTTCGACTATGTGGTGGATGCCATTGACACCGTTACCGGCAAGCTGGCCCTTGTGATGAAATGCAAGGGAGGCGGGCACCCCATCATCTGCTCCATGGGCGCAGGTAACAAGATGGACCCCACCCGGTTTGAAGTGGCTGATATCTACGATACCTCGGTCTGCCCGCTTGCGAAAGTGATGCGTATCGAGTGCCGCAAGCGCAAGATCAAGCACCTGAAGGTGGTCTACTCCAAGGAGCCTGCCATGACCCCATCGAGGATGACGCCATCAGCTGCAGGACCACTGCATTGCCCCCGGGCACCAGCGCAAGTACCCAGCGCCGCTCGGTCCCGGGCTCCAACGCCTTTGTGCCCTCGGTGGCGGGGCTGATCATTGCCGGGGAGGTCGTCAAAGATCGAGTGGGCTTTGTGCCCATGAAGGGGCTGATCTCCGTTTCCAGAACGTAAAATGTGCAAGAAAAATCCGTCTGAACTGCTTCGGACGGGATTTTTTGGCGCTTAAATCAGGGCGGCACAAAACCGCACCCGCAGCAAAAGCCCCGCCGACAGAGGGAAAGGTGTCGGCGGGGCTTGGGGAAATGTCAAATCAGGGGTTCAGGGCTCAGTCGTCTGCGGCCTCGTCCAGATTGCCCAGCTTCTTGGCCTGCTCCACCACGGCGGGCACCAGCATTTCGGGCAGAACCTCGTAGCGGGCAAACTCGGTGGTGAACCAGCCGCGGCCCTGGGTGGTCTGCCGGATGAAGGTGGTAAAAGTTTGCAAGCTCTGCCAGCGGCACTTCGGCGATGATGGTCTGCAGGCCGTCCTCGTCGGGCTCCATGCCCAGCACCCGGCCCCGTCGCTTGTTGATATCGCCCATGATGTCACCGGTGTTGTCGTTGGGCACATGGGCCTTCAGGGTGTGGATGGGTTCCAGAATGACCGGGCCGGCCTCCGGCATAGCGGCCTTGTAAGCCAGCTTTGCGGCCATAATAAAGGCCATCTCGGAGCTGTCCACGGGGTGGTAGCTGCCGTCCAGCAGGGTGGCTTTCAGGCCCACCACAGGATAGCCTGCCAGCACGCCCTTCTCAGCGGCAAGGCGGACGCCCTTTTCAACAGCCGGGAAGAAGTTCTTCGGGACACTGCCGCCGAAGACCTTCTCCTCAAACACGACCTGCTCGCTGTCACAGGGCTCGAAGTTGATGATAACGTCACCGAACTGGCCATGGCCGCCGGTCTGCTTCTTATGACGGCCCTGCTTCTGGCACGCCTTGCGGATGGACTCACGGTAGGCGATGCGGGGCGCTTCCAGCCCGATCTCGACGCCGAACTTGTTCTTCAGCTTGGCCTTGACCACGTCGAGGTGCTGCTCGCCAAGACCACCGATGATCTGCTGGTGGGTCTCGGCGTTGTTCTCGTAGCTCAGGGTGGGATCTTCTTCCATCAGGCGGGCCAGCGCGCTGCTGATCTTGCCCTCGTCGCCCCTTCTTGGCCACGGTGACTGCCATGAACAGGCTGGGCAGCGGGAAGACGGGAGCGGGCAGCTTGACGACGCGGGACGCATCGCAGAGGGTGTCGCCGGTCTTTGCGCTCACCAGCTTTGCCACAGCGCCGATATCACCGGCACCGATGCCGTCGGCGTCCACCTGTTTCTTGCCGATGACGGTCAGCGGCTTCGAGATCTTCTCCGACCTCGCCGGTGCGGGCGTTGACCAGCGGCTCACCGGCCGTGACCTTGCCGCTGACGACCCGCAGATAGCTCAGCTTGCCCACGAACGGGTCGGCCACGGTCTTAGAACACGTAGGCGGCGGTAGGCTCGTCTCATCGGTGCAGTGCAGTTCCACAGGCTCGCCGTTGGCGTCCTCGGCCAGGATGGCTGGCATCGTCGTGCTCCGGGCTGGGCAGCAGCTTGTGCATATTGTACAGCAGCATATCCAGAGCCTGCTGGTTGACAGCGCTGCCGCAGAAGACGGGGTGATGAGACCATTCTTGACGCCCTTGCGCATCCTTCCACGATCTCCTCGGTGGTGAAGGCCTCGCCGCCGAAGAACTTCTCCATCAGCTCGTCGTCGGTCTCGGCGATGGCCTCACTCATAGCCTCGATCAGGCCTTGGAAACGGTGGCCGATGTCGGGCAGGCTCGACTTGCACCTGCTTGCCGCCCTCATACTTGAAGGCCTTCTGGCTGAACAGATTGATGTACACGGAGGTGCCGTCGTCGAGCTTCGCCGGGACGACGCAGGGGCAGACGGTGGCGCCGAACTTTATCTTCATGTCCTCAAGGATCTTGAAGTAGTTCGCATTCTCCAGATCGCATTTCGAGACAAAGACCATCGTAGCCTTGTTGTTCTTGCGGGCCAGCTGGAACGCCTTTTCAGCACCCACAGTCACGCCGCTGCGGCCGGACACCACACCACCAGCACGCTCTCGGCTGCGCGGATGCCCTCGTACTCACCGGCCTCGAAGTCGAACAGGCCCGGCGCGTCGATCAGGTTGTACTTGATGCCCTCGTACTCCACGGGGACCACCGACGCCGACAGGCTGGCCTTGCGCTTTGCTTCCTCGGGGTCAAAGTCCGAAATCGTGGTGCCGTCCTCGACACGGCCCATACGCTCTGCTGCGCCCGAAAAATAGACCAGTGCCTCTGTGAGCGTCGTCTTGCCGCTGCCGGCATGGCCTGCGATCAAGATATTACGGATGTTGTTGCTTGCGTATTTCATATCGGTTTTCCCTCATTTCCGCCGCACGGAGCAGTCTCTCCGTTTTTGTGGCATATTTTACAAAGATAATACCACACTTAAAATGATTTTTAAATATTTCGTTTCAAATTTTAGCAAAAGCGCCTGCCAAACTTCCGGGCAGTGTTTTGTGCAAGTTGACATTGGGGTGTAAAACAGCCAGAAAAAGCAGAACTCCCGGCAGCGCGTACAGGCGCGAAACCGGGAGTTTTCGTTGCAAATATGCGGGTTTTATGGTATGCTGTAAGTGCCGCTTCGGCGGTAAGGGCGTTGATTGCATAATCGGTGGTCTAGCTCCTTCCGGCTGCGCGCCAGAGGGGACGAAAAACTTTTTGCTTCCCCTGACGCGAAAGCGGAAAGGGGGGATGCCTCATGACGTTTGAACAGGTCGTGCTTCTGCTCACGCTTCTTGGCGGAGCGATCTACGTTACGTTTGAAATCACATGGACGATTTCCAACAGCAAAAAGAAATGACCGCCTCTGCCCTCACAAAGCAAGCGGTCATTCTTTACGACTGATTAGCCGGATGAGGAGCTGACCATTGCAGTCAGCGCTCTTTCTATTCGTAGTATAGTCTATTTTTCCGGGTTTGTCAAGCCGCAGACCCGTTGGAAAGGGCAGGAGGTTTTACGCGATGAAACGCGAGGATTACATCAACTGGGATGAATACTTTATGGGCGTCGCCCTGCTCACCGCCATGCGCCCAAGGACCCCAGCAGTCAGGTGGGTGCGTGCATCGTCAGCTCGGAAAACAAAATTCTTGCTGGGCTACAACGGTATGCCCATCGGCTGCAGCGACGACGTGATGCCCTGGGAGCGGGAGGGCGCCCCCTGCAGACGAAGTATATGTATGTCTGCCACGCCGAGCTGAACGCCATCCTCAACAGCGCCCACAATAACCTGAAAGGTGCGCGGGTGTACGTGACGCTCTTCCCCTGCAACGAGTGTGCCAAGGCCATCATCCAGTCCGGCATCTCCGAGGTCGTCTACTACAGCGACAAGTACCACGACTCCGATTCCAGCGTAGCTGCGCGGTTCATGTTCGAGCAGGCCGGCGTCCGGCTGACCCCCCCTATAAGCCCACCGGACGCCGGGTAGAGCTGGAGCTGTAAGCTCCCTCTTGACCTTCCCGATGCAACGTATTATAATAGAATCAAGGCTTGAATAAATATTCAAGAATGTTTGCATAGAGAGGAAAGTATACAATGAGTCTGAAAAATCGCAGCTTTTTTGAAGCTTCTGGACTACACCCCTGCCGAGATCGGGCAGCTGCTGGAGCTGGCCGCTGACCTGAAAGCCAGGAAAGAAGGCCGGCATCCGTCACGAGCAGCTGGCCGGCAAGAATATCGCTCTGATCTTTGAAAAGACCTCCACCCGCACCCGCTGCAGCTTTGAGGTCGCTGCCCATGACCTCGGCATGGAGGTCACCTACCTCGACCCCTCGGGCAGCCAGATCGGCAAAAAGGAATCCATTGCCGACACCGCTCGCGTGCTGGGCCGGATGTTTGACGGCATCGAGTACCGCGGCTATGGGCAGGAGATCGTGGAGGACCTGGCCCGTTATGCGGGGGTTCCGGTCTGGAACGGCCTGACCAACGAGTTCCACCCCACGCAGATCCTCGCGGATTTCCTGACCATTCGGGAGCACTTTGGTCACCTGAAGGGCATCAACTTCGTTTACTTCGGCGATGCCCGCTACAACATGGGCAACAGCCTGATGGTAGGCTGCGCCAAAATGGGCTTGCACTTTACCGCCTGCGTCCCCAAAAAGTACCAGCCGGATGCGCCCTCGTGGCACAGTGTCAGGCCATTGCCGCCGAGACCGGGGCGACCCTCTCACTTTGAGGAGGATCCCGTCAAGGCAGCCAAAGGGCGCGGACGTCCTCTACACCGACGTCTGGGTGTCCATGGGTGAGCCGGTGGAGGGTGGGCTGAGCGCATCAACGACCTTGCCGCCTACCAGATCAACCAGCAGATCTGATGGACATTGCGGGCCCGCATGCGCTGTGTTTATGCACTGCCTGCCCGCCTACCACGACCACAAGACTGCTGTGGGCAAAGAGATGGGCGAGCGCTTTGGCCGCGATGCCATGGAGGTGACCGACGAAGTATTCGAAGGCCCCCAGAGCATCGTCTTTGATGAGGCCGAGAACCGGATGCACACCATCAAGGCCGTCATGGCGGCGACCTTGGGATATCAGAAATAAAGAGATAAGCCCGGAAGGTTCGCAGACCTCCGGGCTTATTCTATCTAAAAATAATTTTCCGCTCAGCAATCATTCCGAAACTGCATTCTGCAGTTTCAGCACGCCTGCCTGCGTCAGGCGCTTACGCAGCAGCGCACCCACAACGCAGGAAACCACAATCTTGGCGAGGTCCAGCGCAATGAAGGGTACACGCACACAGAAAGCGCATAGCCCAGCTCGCACTGCATCTGGAACACGAACCAGGCGGTACCCAGGACGTAGCAGGCGGCATCGCCCAGCACCAGACCCACGGCGGAGACCACCGGCTGGCCATTGCTTTTTTCGATGAACAGACCGCCGATGAAGGCCAGCAGCAGGTAACCCACCAGATAGCCGCCGGTGGGGCCTGCCACCTTGGCCATGCCCGCACCGTAGCCGGAGAACACCGGAATGCCGATGGCGCCCAGCGCCAGATAGATAACCACGCTCAGGGTGCCGAACTTGGGCCCCAGCAGCCATGCGGTCAGGCAGATGACAAAGTTTGACAGCGAAATGGGAATGGCTCCGATGGGCACGCTCAGCGGGCCAAGCACGCACAGCGCGGCGGCCATCAGCGCAGTGACAGCCATCTGATAGGTGGTCAGTTTTTTGTTTTTCATGGTCAGTTTTCCCTCTGTTTTTTTCGTTTTGTAAGGCATCTGTGCCCGAGTATACCGCACCGGTACGCCACAGGTCAACGGAAAAGTTTGCAAAGGGTTTACAATCAATAGATATATTGTAATCCGTCAAAAAATATGATATTCTAAGAATACGGCGCTGATTGCATAATCGGTGGTCATGCTTTCCCATCCCGCAGCACTGCTTCTTCCTGTACATGGAACGAACCAGCGGCTTGTGGGAGGAGAACTTTTTGAGCCAAGCCTCCCCAAGCCCTGAAGGCGAAGGGAGGGATGTCAGATGGATCTGTCGGAGATGCTGAACCTGCTGATGGTCATTCTTACGCTGTTGGGATTGATCATTGAGGTAATTCGCCTGACCTTTGAGGTCATGGATAAAGCTTCGCAGAAGAAAAACGATGACAACAAAAAGATTGACCGCCCCAGTCTACCAAACTGGCGGTCGATCTTTTTGACAAATGCGGGATGGAAAGCTGACCTTTGCAGTCAGCGCCCCTTCTGTTTATAGTATAATCGCACCATCGTGTTTTGTCAAGGAGGTTCCCATGGGTGGAGGTCATGTTTCGCGGCCGGACTTCGGGATGCCGCAGCCGGACCCGGCCTACCCACTGACCGAGTTCTACCTGCTGGCGCAGCAGGCGCTGGAAAAAAGCGGCAGCTTTTATGCTGCCCGCCCTCTACGCAGGGCTGCACTCCCCGCCCGGCGCATCTACCGGGAGGAAGCCGCCGGGTATTTACAGCTTGCGGCTGCTCCGGCAGAGGGCCTGACCCGGCTGCTCTCCCCTGCCCGGATGCAGCTTTTATACAGCAGCTTGCAGGTGCAGCCGGACGGCACCCCCCGCCGCCCTTTTGCTGACCGAGGAGTGTACCCGCCTGACCGTCGCGGTGCAGCTGCTGCCGCCCTTTTTGTGTCGGAGGACCCGCTGCCGCCTCTGCCGGATGTCCCGGCGGCGCTCACCCTGCAATTGACCATGCAGGACGTGATGGCCATCGACACTTCTCCTGCCGCACTGGCGCAGAAACTGGTGCACAGCACCGACGGCAAATGCTGGCTGCATCACCCCAAGGCGAGACCTTTCTCTCCGAGCGGCTGGCGCTGCTGCAAAGGGTCTATAAATAAAGAAGGAGCACCCTCCCCTCTTTTACTTTCTGCGATTCCGTGGTATACTGACCGGTAAACCGACAGGATATCGAACCTCTGTCGGAGCACGTGGACGTGCCTTGCGGTCCGGTGCGTCCGGTACACAAAAAATGGAAGGAACCGGGTTTTGTTCTGCAATAATCGGGGATGCTGAGCCGTATATCAAGTGAACGTCCCCGTGAGAACCACAAACATTCCATCGAGAAGCCCGCTTCCGGGCATCCAAGGAGAGTTTATACAATGGGACAGCTGACCAGAAACGAAGTATTTACCTTGGCGGTGCAGCGTTACAGCGACACCGTCTACCGCACTGCGGTGCATAATTGCCGCTGCACAGCCGATGCTGAGGATGTGGTGCAGGATATATTTGAAAAACTGCTGCACTACAACGGCATCTTTGAGAGTGAGGAGCACCTCAAGGCGTGGCTGCTGCGGGTGGCCATCAACCGCTGCCGGGACCCTGACCCGCGCCGCCCATCAGAAGGACACCGAGCTGGACGAGAACCTGCCCGCGCCCGATGTTCTGGAGGAGGACGGCAGTGTGCTGGACGCAGTGCGCAGCCCTGCCGGAAAACTACCGCAATGCCATCTATCTGCATTACTACGAGGGGTACACGGCGGCGGAGATCGGCCGGATGATGGCGGTGCCCACAAACACGGTACTAAGCTGGCTGCGGCGCACGGGCACAGTTACATACGATGCTGAAGGAGGAGATCGAAGATGAGGTGGTATGAATATAAGATGGAGGTCGATGACCTGACTGCCCCGGACGATCTGAAGGCAAAGCTGCTGGCCATGACCGACACCCCTGACCGCGGAGGAAAAGGCCGAAACCCATGATGGCTGCCCCTGCCCCGGCAGACCGCTGCACCCGCAGCACCCCTGAACACCGAAGCCAAGAAGAAAAAAGCCCTTCCCCTTCCCGGTAAAGAAGCTGGGCACGCTGGCTGCCTGTCTGGCCGTGTGCGTGCTGGGTTACAGCACCCTGCATCTGGGCATCGGAATGGGCAGCGCCAAAAGCAGCGCGCCCACCCTGTACGCAGCCGAAGGCGCTGCCGACAGCTCCGCTGCCTCTGTGGCAGCGGGCGGGGTTTGATCTCCAGCATGCCGCGCTGGACAGCACCCCCGAGGCGGTGAATTACAGTCTGGATGCAGACGACCGCTCTCTGGTTTATTCGGAAACGGACAGCGGCACCGGCAGCCGAGGCTGCCGCCCCTGCGGTGGACAGTGCACAAGATCATCTACACCGCCAACCTGACGCTGGAAAGCAAGGACTACGAAACAGCCCGCAGTGCACTGGACAGCGCTCTTGCCGAGGCGGGCGGCTATCTGGAATCCAGCAGCGAGTACACGCGCACCGGTTCCAGCCGCTCCGTAAGCCTGACCTACCGGGTGCCGCAGGCCAATTACCAGAGTTTTTTGGACGCTGTGGCCGCTGCCGGTAATGTGACCTATCGCAGCAAGCAGGCCGATGATGTGACCACCCAGTATATGGACGTGTCCGCGCGGCTTTCTAATCTGCAGGCACAGCGCACCCGCTTACAGCAGCTGCAGGCACAGGCCGAAACTCTTTCGGACTTGCTGCAGATTGAGACTCTTCACCGAGGTGCAGTCCCAGATTGAGAGTTGGCAGAGCCAGCTGGACTGGTACAGCGATCAGGTGCAGCAGTGCACCGTGTATATCGACCTGAACGAGGTGCAGACCTACACACCCGCCGACGAGGGGCTTTTTCTCCCGCATCGGCACGGCCCTTGTATCCGGCTGGGGCAACTTTGTGAATGGCCTGCAGCAGCTGGTAGTTGCGCTGGCCTCCGTCTGGCCGCTGGCAGTGCTGGCGTGCGCGGCTGTTGCCGTGGCGCTTGCATGGCGCAAAAAGCACCCGAAGAAGTGACCCCATAGAAATCCATTTTCCGCATAAAGGCTTCCCCGGGCTGGGAAGCCTTTTTGTTCAACCGTTGAAAAAAACACCCCTGTCCCGCCGGGCTGCTGCACCGGGAGGCAGGGGTGGTTTTGTATATTTTACAGCACTTATTACACGCCCGAATAGGCGAGAAGCCGCCGTCGATGGGCAGGCAGATGCCGGTGATGAAACCGGCAGCGTCATTGTTCAGCAGGAACAGCAGTGCGCCCCAAGGTCCTTTTCGCTGTCGCCGAAGCGGCCCATGGGGGTGGCGGCAAGGATCTTGCCGGTGCGGGCGGTGGGGGTGCCGTCCTCGTTGTAGAGGAGCTTTGCATTCTGGTTGGTGGCAAAGAAGCCCGGGGCAATGGCGTTGACCCGGATGCCCACCTGGAGAAGTGCACCGCCAGCCACTGGGTGAAGTTGGTCACAGCAGCCTTAGAGCCGGGTAGGCCGGTATCTTGGTCAGGGGCAGGTAAGCGTTCATGCTGGAGATGTTGAGGATGTTGCAGCCCTCGCGCGCCGACCATCTGCCGTGCAAATGCCTGCGTGGGCGGCAGGGGTGCCGATGAAGTTCAGGTTGAACACCATCTCCACGCCGCTTTCATCCAGGTCAAAGAAGGTGACGGTGTCGCTTTTCCAGATCGGCCATCTCAAAATATTCCTTGTCCGTGTTGGCGCGGGCGTTGTTGCCGCCGGCACCGTTCACAAGGATATCGCAGGGGCCAAAGTCTGCCAGCAGCACATCCTCGGCTACCTGCAGACAGTTGGCCTTGTTCATCACGTTGCAGGTGTAGCCCTTGGCGGTGCCGCCCTCGGCTTCGATCTCGTCCGCAAGCTCCTTGAGCTTATCCATGTTGCGGCCCAGCAGCGCCACCTTTGCGCCCGCTCGGGCCAGCGCCTTGGCAAAAAAATGGAGCACAGCGTGCCGCTTGCGCCGGTGACGACAGCCACCTTGCCGGTGAATCGGTGTTCAGTACATTCTTTTCCATAACATCCTCCTGTTACAGCTGTATTCATTGGCTAGAGTATAACAGAAAAGACGGTCTTTGCCAGAACGTTCTTATTATAAAATGGGAAAGTTTTTATTCTTTTTGCCGGGCAACAAACACGATATCCTCCGGATGCAGTGCAGACGCAATCGCGCAAAAACGCAAAAATGACCGTTTTACTTTGAAAATCTTCTAACTCCTTCTGCGGCAAAAACCAGTATGATAAATGCATGACAAACACATACTACTTCGGCTCCGCAGCCCGCAGCGAGGGCGGCGCTTCCCCACTTTGATGTGAACACAAAAAACAGGTTGAATTTAAAAATTCAACCTGCTTGGTGGTTGCGGGGGCCGGATTTGAACCGACGGCCTTCGGGTTATGAGCCCGACGAGCTACCAGACTGCTCCACCCCGCGATATTTACTTTTTTTGCTTTTTTCAGCGGCTCTCGCTGACTGCTCAAGTATAATACCACAGAGCGGGTAGAATGTCAACCCTTTTTTGAGAAAAATTTTCGTATTCTCCTGCCGCAGCTTTTAACGCACCATTGTCCGGTGCTGTGCGCGGTATTCGGCAGGGGGTGATGCCGTACAGACGGCGGAAGGTTTTCAGGAAGCTGCTGTAATCCGGAAAGCCGCTTTCGGTGCAGGCATTCAGGACGGAAACGCCCTCTTCCAGCGCCTTGCGGCAGTGCTGCATCCGCAGATAGATCAGGTAGTTGTGGATACTCTCCATGGTGCACTCCTTGAACGCGCGGGAAAGGTGCCATCCAGATACAGGGTGCCGTTTGCCAGTGCGATGCGATCGGTGACAGGCGGGAAGTCCTCCTCCACCTGTGCCGCCAGCTTCAGCACATCCACCACATTGGTGACCTTCTTGGCGAGGTTCGCCCCAACGTATTCACGCATCATCTCGAAGATCTCACACCGCAGGGGCATGGGGTCCACCATTCTGCCGTCCGGGGGGTGAAAAATGCGCCGTTCGAGTAAAGCAGCTGGTGGGTGCTCAGGAAATCGTCACAGAACAGGGATTCGTTGAAAAAGCGCTTTGAACCATGCGGGGGTAAAAATTACTCATAGGCATTCCATCCTTTCGTTGGCGCTACGGAAAACGATGTGGTCAATTTGACCCACATCGTTTTTCTCCGCAACTGGGAAATCAACGTCCTGCCGTTCTCTCTGCATGGCTTTCCTACCCCCCTTCCGGCGGCGTTTTCCGGCTCTCATTCTCAGGGTCATCGCCGGGTATCCCATACAGACGGTCATGCGGTTTTCAAGGTCCAATGGGCAAAACGGCAAAAAAAAGCCGTCACAAAACAGACCAGCCCTGCCTTCGCTTTTTCTGGAAGGTCATGCTAGTCGGTTATGTAACGGCTGAAAGCCAAGATGTTCAGCCCCGCAGGGTCTGAACGAATATGTAAAAAAATATGTTATATTCAATTGTTGGAATAGACTACCACAAAAATCGAGCCGTGTCAACAAAAACTTTTTGAGAACGCGTCACTTTCGGCAGCTTGCAAGAAAAGGCGAGGAAAACTTTGGCAAAAGAGAGAGCTGGACGATGCCAGCCCTCTTGACAAGGCAATAATAGTCAAAAAGTTTCGTACCCATCTTCATCCCGGTTTCGTCCCGGTTTGCAGAATGCCCTTGCAATCCGAAAGGAGCCGTGCTATAATGCCGCTGTAATTGAATCAGAAATCTTCAGGGCAGGGGTGCGATTCCCCTTACCGGTGGTACAGCCCACGAGCCGTAAGGCATGATTCGGTGAAACTCCGAAGCCGACAGTACAGTCTGGATGAAAAGATACCAAGCGCAGAGCCCGCACGGTTCTGCGCTTGTGGAGGCTGCTCTGGGATGCGTTTGCATTCTGGAGCTTTCTTTTACAAAGGGTCCCTTTGTCTTTTCGGCTTGCCCTGAACGTTTTTTGTTCAGGGCTTTTTTTTTTTGGAGGCGACACGATGAACGACAAAAGTATATGCGTCTGGTTTTTGCAGCTTGCAAGGGTTGCGGATGGACGTCTCCCAACCCGATGGTGGGTGCCGTGGTCGTAAAAGAGGGCAGGATCATCGGACAGGGCTGGCACCAGAGATACGGTCAGGCTCATGCGGAGCGCAATGCGCTGGCATCCTGCACCGAAGATCCGCAGGGAGCGACCCTGTATGTGACATTGCCGTGCCGCCATTACGGAAAGCAGCCGCCCTGCGTGGATGCGATTCTGGAACGGGCATTGGGCACCGGGTGGTCGTGGGTTCTGCTGACCCGAATCCGCTGGTGGCTGAAAGGAATTGCAATCCTGCGCGCACACGGCATAGATGTGACCGAAAAAAAGAGGAATGCGATGCGCTGAACAAGGTGTTCTTCCACTATATCATCACAAAAACGCCCTTCGTTTGCATGAAATACGCCATGACGATGGACGGAAAATCGCCACACATACACAGGCGCTTCCAATGGATCACCGGGGAAATTGCCCGAAATCATGTTCAACGGCAGCGACACCCGATTCCGCGGCATTATGGTGGGGAGTCGGAACCATCCTAGCAGATGACCCGCTGCTGACCTGCCGGATAGAGGGTGGCCGCATCCCGTCCGGACTACTTGTGATACACATTTGCAGGATCACCGCTGCAATCGCCAGGTGGTCATGACCGCCAAAACAGGTTCCGACATTCTGCGACCTGCTGCGGCGACCCGGAGAAGCAGGCGGCATATCAACAGGCCGGGTGCCGGGTCCTTTGTTGGAAGCGCATTGCGGTCATGTGGAATCTTTCTGCAACTGATGGAACAGCTGGGGCAGGAGCAGATCGACAGCATTCTGCTGGAAGGCGGCGGAACCTTTTGAACTGGTCTGCACTGGAAAGCGGCATCGTGCAGCAGGTACAGGCTTACATTGCCCGGAAGCTGTTCGGAGGAAGGGATGCCAAAGCACCCATTGAGGGTGCAGGTGTCCCGCTTCCGGGATGCTGCATTCGCCTGAAGAACAGCCGATTGGAACAGTTGGCAAAATTTCTGATCGAAAGTGTGGTGGAGCACCCGTGTTTACCGGAATCGTGGAAGAAGTCGGAACAATAAAAATCCATCAATCGGGACAGCATTCTGCCGTACACTGACTGGCTAAATTTTAAAGCTGGAAAAGCAGAAGTGAGGCGACAGCATCGCCGTCAGCGGCATCTGTCTGACAAATCGAGCAGCTCTTCCCGAGATAACTTTGCTGCAGATGTCATGCACTGAACCTTAACACTTGCACAGCTCACAGATTTGGAGGGTGGCTGTCAATCTGGAACGATACCATGCCAGCCAACCGGACGTTTTGGCGGACCCATCCGTAGCACGAGCCATGTGGACGTCCGGACGCATTGCTAATATCGAAAAAACGATACTGACTGTATCTGGTACGCACGGAAATTTCATGCGAATCACCAAGTCGCCAACTATGTCGTTGAAAGGCTCTATCCACAATAAGAACGGTATCCAGCCGACCGTGGCTGCGGTGCTGGAACCAGGCTTTCAAAATTGTCCACGTACACCACACCGTCAGAATCAGACGAACCTGAACCAACAACAAAGGGGATTTTATCCATTTGGAAACCGACGTTGGAAAAATATATCCGAAGGCGCTTCCATCAAGAAACACCAGCAAAAACACGCTCACAAAAAATGCTGCTGCAAAAGGAAGTTTACGATGAACTAACCACCATTCAGCTTTGCAAGATCTGGCCTGAAAAAAAATCATTCTGGTAACAGTTATTGACCCGACCGTGAAAACGAGGGGACTGCATCTGTGCTGCCAGGTACACCGGTCCAGCGCTGGCGACCCACGGCAAGGTGCGATCTGTGTCCGGGCTTTCGTCCAGGCACTGCAATTTCACCAGATGGTGCGGTAGCGCCGACAACCATGAAACGGCATTTACGGTGTCCATCGACCACGTTTCTACTTCACAGGGCATTTCTGCCGCAGAGCGTTCCGGTACGGCGATGGCTTTGTGGACGATCACGCAAAAAGCGAAAGAATTTCCGCAGACCGAATTGTGTTGGAGCGCAACAGGTCACCCCAGGAGGCTGGCAAATTGACCTGTGCCGTCTGGCGGATTGAAGGAATGCGGCCTGTGCTGCGAGATCATGCGGGGAGGACGGCACCGATGATGCACCGCTGAACTGGCAACGCTGGCGGAGCAGTTCGGCATCAGTCATCACCATCCGTGATTTACGAGGCTGCCGCAAGTGTCGTAAACTGGTCGATCAGGTGACGACGTGAACCACACCCGCGAAGCTATGGCACCTTCAGAGCTTATGGTTTTGTGAGCCGCCTGAACGGAAACATCACATTGCACTGGTAAAAGGTGAGAATTGGCGATGAAAGAATATTCTGTGCCGCGTCCACTCGGATGCCTGACAGGAACATTTGTGCGTTGTGACTGCGACAACGGCTGGCGCTACTGGAAACCTGGAATCAACGGCAACATGCGTAAT
>VOFK01002535.1_pt1 | contig 17179 bp, 24 predicted proteins | sample 5384121 | NCBI WGS metagenome assembly VOFK01 (sample SAMN12384730, study PRJNA508395) | human gut metagenome | isolation source: healthy gut J | host: Homo sapiens
CGAGCATATACGAGCGAGCTGCACAAAGGTGGTAAGCGTTCTGATGGAGCGCGATCAGCGGTGAAGGAGTTCAAAGACGCTTCGTGGAGGGCGGAACCCTGCCGCCCTATGACCTTGCCAGAGGCGGACCGCGCCCAGCCAGAAAACACCTGGCCGCACGGGAAACTGCAGAACCTGTGCAGCCTGCCAGCCGCTGCAGACCGAAACCCGCAGCCTGCCGAGACGGACAACACCCCGGCACCCAAGGGTAAAGGTAGGTGTAACTATGGATCAGAGTTTTTCTGATGGCGGTCGCGCCAACTTTACGCTGGCAGCCCGGTGCAGTTTGTCCGTATTTGAGCCAACGAAAGGCACGATAATCATAAGCGAGGTGGCTGTCTGCCCTGACCCCTTCGCGAATGGCTGGCACAGAGCCGCTGGCCAAGCCTCGTTGGCTCCACTTCGGCCAGACGCTTCCGCTTTGGTCGAGATTCACGAGGATGACTTCACCCCATAGAGGCAGCTCAACGCGGCACCGGTGATGCTTTTCGGCAGCGATGAGTGCCGTCACGACGTCAGCGATCTGGCTGGCTTTCCGGCAGCGTAGAGGTTGGGCTAGGATCGCGCCACCTTCCTGAACGCGGACGACGGTGGACGTCTGCGCGGCTATAAGCGTGTGCGTTCTGGATAGTGCGCGTGCCGCCTCGCATCCATTGCAAAGACCCGTGCAGAAGCGCGCCAACCTGCGCCGACACGCGTGCCGCAAGTGACTACCCATTATGGCTGGGTTCCTGCGCCGTGGTGCGTTCCACTCAGCGAGGAAGAAACTGCACGGCTCTGCTCGGAGTGTGGTGGTGACGACCGTCTTAAGCATCAAAAGGCCACGCTGACCTCCATTCTGGAGGAGGCACGTCAGGCCGCAGAGCGCCAACAGCAGGAAGTCAACGCTGCGGGGCGTTGCACCCGCCCCGCAGCCCGCCTGCAGCTCCCGCAGCCAAAGACCCCGTGCCATGGCCAACGCGGTACAGGCAGCTATGCAGGCCAGCAGGAAGATTCCGCCGAAAAAAGCCTATGAGCCTGAGGCCGCACTATGGCTTTTGAGCCGCAGGGCTTCACGCCATTTCTGTGATAATGGATGAGGAAGCCGAGCGCGTTCGCCGTTACGCCCCAAAAGGTTATCTGTTTGACGATGATGGGACGATGAAGCGAAGGCACCCAGATGTGAGCACCGATAATCTGGACTGATGATGAGCGATTACGAGGATCGCAAAGTCAAGCGCGGCCGTTACGCCGATGATGATGAGACCGGCGAAGGATGATGGTTATGGCCGAGCGCATCATCCTCTGGCTCCGCCCATCCGCTGCCATTGCCTGCGCCCTGGTTGGCTGGCACTGTCTCTGGTATACCATTTTTCGTTCTGGCATAAAATGATTCTGTGGGGCTTTGGGCAATGAAGAGGCTCTGCAGTAGTACAAAAACAACACCCGGGAGGGTTTTAAGAAACCCTCCGGGTGTTGTCTTTACTTCGTTTTCAGCGGTCAGGCGCTCCATAGGTCTTTGCGATTTCCGGGTCATTCAGCTTGATGACTTTGCCGGAGATAATGCAGCGTGTTTCCTCAGGGATACGTCCAAAAGGTTAGCCGCTGGGCACAGAGTGCCTGTGTTTTCAGTCAATTGCGCTCATTCATCTTGCGGTTGCCGTACTTGATATCGCCAGCACCGAGGTGGCCCAGATAGGCAAAGGTGAGCGTATCTGATGGGTGCGCCCGGTGATAAGCCCAATGCGGCAGAGTACCGAACGGCGGATTGGCGAATTACGGTGATCTCTGTGATAATCTGTTTGTAGCCCTCGCTCTCCCTTGCGTGGATGCGGACCTTGTTGAGATGCTTTTCGCTGTGCTGCAGCAGGCCGCAAAAGCGACCCTGCGGCGGTGCGCCCACGGTGATGGTCAGATATTCCTTCTTCATCCAATCATCGCGGATTATCTCGTTCAGGTCACGCAGTTGGCGTGGCACGGCAGCCAGCACCAGCCCCTCCGTGCCGCGATCAGCCGGTTGCACAGGGCAGGGGCAAACCGCTTTTTCGGCGTGGGGGCCATCGCCCCTTCGCTTCCAGATAGGCGGCAAAGGCATCCACTAAGGTTCAGCATCGCCGTGTGCGGTCGCTGTGGCAGAGCAGATGCGCGGGCTTGTACAGCACGGCAAAGTTTTCGTCCTCATACACCACGGTAACAGGCGGCTGCCTGCGGGGCGGCTTGGCCGCTTTGGCGGCAGGCGTCCCAGGAAACTCATCATTGATGTATGAGTTCAATCAGGTCACCGGTCTGCAGCCAGGTGTCCGGCTGGCGCTGCTCCGTTGACCTTGATGCGCTTGTTGCGGAACGCCTTGTACATCATACTGCAGCATATCGCCCGAGCCACACCCTCCACAAAGCGGCTCAGGCGCACCGTTCTCGACTGGGGCCTGCGGTAAAAACTTTTTCATTGTATCCTCGTATTTCCCTTTAAAAATCGGTTGGCAAAAATGGTATTTTTTCATTATATAATGAAAACAGGAAAACGTAAAGACAGGATGTGATGGCAGGGGGAGAATCTTCATGAGGAGCATCAGTGCCCGGATGAAGGCCCGCGTGGAGCGCGATGGGCTGGAAAGTCTGGCAGAGCATGAGCACTGGAATATCTGCGCTGTTTATGTCCATTCCGCGGCAGGACACCCAACGTACTGGCCCATCGGCTGATTGAGCATTTCGGTGATTTCTGTAAGGTTATGGAGGCTGAACCCGAGGAGCTGGACAGGTGCCCGGCATCGGGCCCGAGTGCACATCTGATTTCTACCGTTACTGGCGTTCAGCCGCTATTATACGCTGAAAAAGCGCGTTGCCCGGCAGGCGTTGAACACCGCCGAGGCCGCCATTAGCTACGTCAAGCCGTTGTTCCGCGGCCTGCAGAATGAGCAGCTCTATCTGATTCTGCTGGACGATGCCTGCCGCCCGATGCAGGATTTGCGCATTGCCGAGGGTGTACCCAACCGCGTGACAGTGGACACCCGCAAAGCTGCTGCGCGCTGTGGCCCGCACCATTCCACCTGCGGGATTCTGGCGCACAACCATCCCACCGGCATGGCCGTCCCTCGGGAGGCCGACCGCCTGACAACCTATCGCATTATGGAACTGACCGGTCAGCTTGGCTTTACGTCATTGACCACCATCATCATCGCCGGGAGGATGCCTGCTCGATGCTGAACCGCGGCAGCCTGCCGCCGCCCGGGCGGCGGCATATGCAGGCCGCCGCCGCTGAAATCAACGCTCCGCGCTCTGCGTTCACTTTGCGCAGGGCGCATTTTTCTCTGCTTTTGCGCACAAAATATCGGCAAAGGGCTTTACTTATGAAAAGGCGCGTGCTATAATCGTTATACAACTAATCGTTGTACTCTGAAAGGAGATGGACGAGGTTTTTCACTTTAAAGGCACCCTTCCAGCCTCATGAGCGACCAGCCGCAGGCGATAGAAGCCCTTGTGCGGGGCATCAACGAAGGGAACGAGGCACAGACGCTGTTGAGCGTCACTCCGGCAAGACCTTCACAATGGCGAATATTATTGCCCGCTGCAACCGCCCACGCTGATTCTGGAGCCGAACAAGACGCTAGCCAGCCAGATTTGCACCGAAATGCGCGGCTTTCCCGGAGGATGCCGTCGAATATTTTTGTCTCCTACTATGATCTACCAGCCGGAAGCCTACATTCCGCTCTACGGATACCTATATCGAGAAAGGACAGTGCTATCAACGATGAAATTGACCGCCTGCGCCATTCGGTCACGGCGGCGCTGTCGGAACAGCGCAACGTGATTATTGAGCATCGGTGTCTCCATTTACCTTGGGCGATCCCTATCGACTACCGCAGTATGGTCATCAGCCTGCGCCCCGGTATGCAGATGGAGCCGCGACGAGCTGTGCAGCCGCCTTGTCAAGCTGCACATATGAGCGCAACGACTATGAACTTTATCCGCAACAAATTCCGCGTAAAAAGGGGGACACGGTGGATATTCATCTTGCCTATAACGATGAATTTGCCATCCGCGTGGAGTTTTCAGGGAATGAGATTGACCGCATCATTGAGTTTGACCCGCTGACGGGCGAGCACAAGAATGGAATTTGCGCCATGCCACCTTCCCCGGCCAGCCACTCCATTGTCAGGCCGAGAAAATGCAGGAGGGCCTGAAAAATCCAGCTGAAAATGGAGGAACAGGTCAAGAAGTTTACGGCGGAAGGCAAGCTCCTTGAAGCGCAAAGCGCAACCAACAGCGCACGAATTATGATATGGAAATGCTGCAGGAGGTAGGAATGTGCAAGTGGGCATGAGAACTACTCTGCCGTACTTTCCAGAGAAAGCCGTGCACCGGGTCAACGCCCACAACGCTGCTGGACTACTTCCCGGACGATTTCCCTTGATGGACGAGAGCACGTTATGCCGCAGGTGGGGTATGTTCGGCGGTGACTACAGCCGCAAAAGACGCGAGCTTTCGCCTGCCCCTCAGCCTTTTGACAAACGCCCGCTGAAGTTTGAGGAATTTGAAGCCGAAAATACGCAGAAAATATCGTTTCTCGCCACCCCCGGTGAATATGAGAGCGCCAGCACTCCAGCCGTGTAGCGGAGCAGGTTAGTCCGCCCCACCCGTGCCTTCTGACCCGCTGTTAGGTGCGCCCGGTGGATGGTCAGATTGAGATTTGTTATGCGAGATACGCACCCGCATTGACCGCGGCGAGCGTGCTGCTGGTCACCACCCTGACCGTCAAAATGGCCGAGGATCTGACCGGACTATCTGAAGAACACGGCGTCAAAACCAAGTATATGCACCACGAGGTGTGACACCCTTTGAGCGCATGGAGTCTATCGCGATCTGCGCGTGGGTGCCATTGATGTGATTGGGCATTACACCTTCGCGCGAGGCGTCTGACCTTCGGAGGTATGCTCATCGCCATTCTGGACGCTGATCAGCGAGGCTTTCTGCGCAGTGAGACCAGCCTGATTCAGTTCATCGGCCGCGCGCTTCGCAACGCCAACGGCGTGGTGCTGATACGCCGATGAAGTGACCCCAGCAGCACGCGCCGAGACCGCTGCCGCGCGATTCAGGATACCTACACAAAGAACACGGCATCACGCCGAAAACCATCGTGTGGGCGCTTTCATCGGCGATGGGCTGAAATCAGCATGAGTGAGGAAAACAAGCGGATGCGCCAGCACCGCACATGAAAGCCGCCGCGCCGAGCGTCAGCAGCATCTTACTGAGCGCTGAATTTGGCGAGATGAAGGGAGGCCGCACGCCTGCCGTACTTGAGCTGGCCGCCCAGCTGGGTGCGATGAGATCCAGCGTCTGGAACGAGGTGAGTGTAATCACCGCGCTGACACCAGCGAGCGCGCAGAGCCGCCGCCAAAACACGAAAGCGGTGCAGGAGGAAAAAGTAAATTGAGTACCGTACCCGAAAAAACGCCTCCGCAAAACGCAATTCAAAATCAAGATCGACCCGATCAAATCGCATTACCGTATCAAGGGCGCGCGGGAGCATAACCTGAAAAAATAAAGACCTGACGCTGCCGCGTGACAAGCTTTGACGTCATGACCGAAGTCTGGCTCCGGCAAGTCGAGCCTTGCTCTTTGACACGATCTTTTTGCAGATGGTCGCTGCGCCTGCTAGCAGTGGAGAGCCTTTCCTACGCCCGCCAGTTTCTGGGGTGATGGAAAAACCGGGATGTGGATGAGTCACGGCCTTTCCCCCGCCATTTCCGATCGACCAAAAAACCACCAGCCACAACCGCTCCACGGTAAGGCACCGTCGACCGAGGTACCGCCTGCGCCTGATGGTACGCCCGCATCAGGCGTGCCACACTGTCGGTGGCCGGACGCGAGATCACGCAGCAGACTGTGGTAAAGAAATGGTCGATGGACGATTGCTGAAGCTGCCAGGACGTCCCGCTTTCAGGTGCTGGCCCCGGTGGTGCGTGCGCGTAAGGGCACGCAGGCTAAGGGAACTGGACGCTGCCCGACGCGCAGGCTTTGCCCGTGCGTGTTGACGGCAATATGTACGATTTGAGCGAAATCAACCTCGAAAAGAACATCTTTAACACGGTGGAAATCGTTGTGGATCGCCTTGTCATCAATGATAAGTCCGCGGCGTCTGGCGGATTCCATCGAGACCGCCCGGCGCAGGGACCAACGGTCTGGTCGTTATTGATGTGATTGGCGGCGAGCCGATGATGTTCAGCCAGGCTGCCTGCCCCGAGCACGGTGTCCGGTCGAGGAACTTGACTCCCCGGATGCTCAGCTTCAACAACCCCTTCGGTGCCTGCACCGGCCTCGGGCACCTTTATGAGCAGCACCCTCGCCCGCGTCATTCCTCGACAAAGCGCAAGTCCAATCGTGAAAAGTTAACAAGGCCAGCGGCTGGTATTATGCCGGAGTGGTTCGATCTCCCGAGATGACCCGCCAACGCATCTCCCCGGCGCGGCACGGTTTTTACGCCTCGATACTCCCATCAAGGATTTCAGCAAGGAGGCTCTGCATGCCCTGCTGTACGGCACCGGTGAGGAGCGCATCGAGATGGGCGTGAAAGCGTGGCCCGGGGCACCCACACATAACCAGATTTGGAGGGCATCGTCCCCTTAGCCTCGAGCGCCGCTTCCGCGAGACAAGCGCGAGTGGGTCTGGGAGAAATCGCCCCTCGTCATGTCCAGCGAGGTTTTGCCCGGCCTGCCACGGCACGCCGCCTGAGGAAGCCGACCCCTCAGCCTGCCGTCACGGTGGGCGGCATCAATATCTCAGACTTCTGCGAGAAAGCGTCAACGAGGGAGTTGGCGTTTATCAGCACGGCAAAGGCAAGGTCAGCGCCCAAGATGAAGTGATCGCTGCGCCGCATCTTTAAAGAGGAAGGAGCGTCTTGGCTTTCTGAAAAAGTGTGGGCCTTGGTTACCTGACGCTCTCTCCCGCGGTGCAGCATCCCCTGTCCGGCGGCGAGCTTCAGCGCATCCGTCTGGGCAACCCAGATCGGCAGTGCCCTGACCGGTGTGCTGTATGTGCTGGATGAGCCGAGCATCGGCCTGCACCAGCGTGACAATGATAAGCTGATCGCCACGATGAAGCGTCTGCGCGACATGGCAACACCCTGGATCGTGGTGGAGCATGACGAGGATACGATGCGTCAGGCGGATTATATTGTGGATGTCGGCCCCGGTGCCGGCGTCCACGGCGGTGAGATCGTGGCGGCCGGCAGCGTGGCGGATATCTGCAAGGCCAAGCGCAGTATCACCGGCATACCTCTCCGGGCCGCAAATATGTCGAGGTGCCCTGAGACCCGGCGTCCCGGCAACGGGAAATTCCACTGCGCATCGTCAAGGGCGCACAGGAATAACCTGCGGACATCACGGTAAAAAATTTCCGCTGGGCAAGATGATCTGTGTCACCGGTGTGTCCGGCTCCGGCAAGTCCACCCTTGTCAATGAGATCCTGTAAAACGCTGGCCGTTCGCTCAACGGTGCCCGTAGCCGCCCCGCAGGCAAATGCGAGGGGGTTCAGAGGCATGGAGTGGGTCGATAAAGGTCATCGGCATTGACCAGTCGCCCATCGGGCACCCCGCGCTCAACCCCGGCTACCTATACCGGCGTGTTCGGGGACATCCGCAGCCTGTTTGCCAATACGCAGGACGCCAAATGCGCGGGCTATGGCCGGGGCGGTTCAGCCAATGTCAAGGGCGGCCGGTGTGAGGCCTGCGAGGGGCGGCGGCATCTGACCATCGAGATGCACTTCCTGCCCGATATTTATGTGCCCTGCGATGTCTGCAAGGGCAAGCGCTACAACCGCGAAACACTTGAGGTCAAGTACAAAGGATAAGAATATCTCCGATGTGCTGGACATGACGGTCGAGGAGGCCTGCGTATTCTTCGCCAATATCCCGAAGATCGCACGCAAGCTGCAGACGCTGCAGGAGGTCGGTCTGGGTTATATTCAGTTAGGACAGGCAGCTACAACGCTTTCGGGCGGCGAAGCCCAGCGCGCGTCAAGCTTGCCAATGAGCTGTCCCGCCGGGATACCGGCCAGACCGTCTATATTCTGGACGAACCCACCACCGGTCTGCATGTGGCGGATGTTCACCGCCTTGTCAAGGTGCTGGATAAGCTGGTCGATGCAGGCAACACGGTCATCGTGATCGAGCATAACCTCGATGTCATCAAGCGCGCGGATTATATCATTGACCTAGGCCCGGAGGGCGGCAGCGGCGGCGGTACCATCGTGGCCACCGGCACCCCGGAGGAGGTCGCGCAAAACCCCGACTCCTTTACCGGGCAATACCTCAAGCCGGTGTTGGAGCGGGCAGCAGAACTTAAACAATCACAAAAATAACACGGACAGCTCTCCCTGAGGGAGAGCTGTTTTTTGCTGTGCCGATTTTTTTGCGCGCACCATTCCATACATTGGGATTTGCATACGGCGCGGTTTTGTGGTATAATACCCGCAAGTAGGCTTTAAGGAGGGCGGCACTGTGACCGTTTTGCGCTATACCGTGCCGCCGGAAAACGATGGCTGCCGACTGGGACTTTTTCTGCGGATGCAGGGGGTTACGGCCGGGCTGATCAAATCCGTCAAGTATGACGGGGACGGCTTTTTTGCCGATGACCGCGCCATCCGCACGAACGAGTCGGTGCATACCGGCCAGTGTATCCGCTTCGCGCTCCCACCAGAGCGGGAGACAAGCGTTGTACCGCAGCCTGTTCCGTTTTCCGTTGCCTATGAGGATGCGTTTGCCGCCGTGCTGGACAAGCCGGCCGGCATTGCCGTACACCCCACACTGAATTACCCGGACGGCACGCTGGCCAACGGCTGGCTGTACCGGCTGCATCAGCAGGGGAAGGACGGTAGTTTCCGTCCTGTAAACCGCATTGATAAAAACACAAGCGGACTGGTGCTCTGCGCGCAGAACGCTTTTGCTGCCCCGCTGCTGGCAGGCAGCGCCCGTAAATGCTATCTTTGCGATCGTGGAGGGCAAACGATGCCGCTCGGTCCCGGGCCGTATCGAGGCCCCCCATTGCGCGGCGCGGTGATTCGATCATCGGCCGCTGCGTGCGAGCGGACGGCAAGTACAGCCTGACCGAATACACGGTCTTGGCTGCAGGGCACGGCCACAGTCTGGCTGCCTGCATACCGCGCACCGGCCGCACCCACCAGATCCGGGTACACATGGCCCACATCGGCCACCCGCTGGCGGGCGATTCTCTCTACGGCGGCTCGGATAAGATGATTGCCCGCCATGCGCTGCACTGCGGAATCATCTGCTTTGCACACCCGCTGACAGCAAAAATCGTCCGGGTCGAGAGCGCACTGCCTGCCGATATGACCGCACTGGCCGAAGCTGAAAACCTGTTGCAGGGCTGGACCCTGACGCAGCTGCCCTGTGAGTGAGGGCTGCAAAACCGCTTCACACGGAAAGGAGCTTCCGTATTTTGAATCCCACGCAAACAGAAAAAAGAAAACCGCATCGAGACGGCGGATAAGCCGGCCGAGCGTTTTGCGCATACCAATCAGGAGAAAAAGCGCAGTGAAAACCGCCGCAGAGCCTCCAAATATATGAATGATCTCAACCGCCGGAATGCGATCGGCGACATGCTGTACATGGTCGGCTTCTGGGTCGATGTCGGTGTGTGTGTCCGTCGCAAGGTCAGCACTGTGGTGCGCGGCATCGCAGATACTGTGCTGAATCTGCTTCTGATCGTATTGCGCCCGATTCTGATCGGCCTGATCACCTGATTGAAGATCTGGCCCAGCCCCTTTGTTCGCATGCATCGGGCATCCGCCATATACATGAGCTGCCTGCGCAGTTGGAGGACAGCGGTGCCGGGGAGGTACGCGCAGCCAAGGCACGCTATCTGGCCAGCGGTATCCGTAAGTATTTCGGTCCTTCTGTGGAACGCTGTTACCTACATACTGCCCGCTGTGGCAGCGGCGGCGCTTGTGGTCGTTGTGCGCGGCGGTCTGGGTCTGCATTTTGTGCTGAATGTTCAGGTGAACGGCGAGCATGTCGGTGCTGTGGAGAGCGAGCAGGTGTTTGAAAACGCCCGCGAGGATGTGCAGTCCCGTATCAATACGGCCAAGCGTATGCTGCAGGCCGCCGGCTCCGATGCGGCGGATACAAACTGGGATGTTTACCCGACCTATACGCTGGCTATCGGCGGTCAGACGATGACCGAGAGCGAGATTGCAAACGCCATCCTGCGCACCGCCAGCGATGAGATCATCAACGGCACGGCCGTCTATGTGGACGATCAGCTGCTCTATGTCACGACTGAGGGTGACCACCTGCGCACCTATCTTGAGAATGTAAAGGCACCGTTTGAGGATTCGATGGACAGCAATGTCTACACCGCCTTTGCGCACAACATCCGCCTTGTGGACGGCGTTTATCTGCAGAAATCCATCAGCTCTTATGCCGATGTTATCAGCGCCCTGACGGAGGGCGGCGGTATCCCACCTATACGGCCGTGGGGGGATACGGTGCAGAGCGTTGTCTATACGACCGGTGTTTTCCTTTGACTCTCTGGCGCAGATGAACCCGGAGCTGCTGACGCTGGATCAGGAAATTCCGGAGGGTACTGTTCTGCTGACCGGTGCCTCCTCGGCCGAGCTGATCAAGGTCAAGGTCGTGCGCCGCGATACCGAGACGGTTCCGATCCCCTATGACACCCAGAATTCTGAGTCCGACCAGTACGATTTCGGCAAGGTCGTGACGCTGCAGGAGGGTGTTGACGGCTCGGAGGAGATCACCTATGAAACCACGATGATCGACGGTGCCGTGACGGACCGTCAGGCTGTGGCCTACAATGTGCTGCAGGCCGCCACACCGAAAATCACCGTGACCGGCACAAAACTGAAGAGCGGCATGGTTGCCAAGATCGGCTCCGGCTCCTTCATCTGGCCGGTGCCGGGCTACAAGTATGTCAGCCGCTGGGCAAGCCTTCCGGGCGGACACCGCGGCGCGGACATCTGCGCTGCCTACCACACGCCGATCATCGCCTCCGACTCCGGCACGGTCATTGCAGCGGGCTGGCATTACTCCTACGGCAACTACGTTGAGATCGACCACGGCAACGGCTACAAGACGCTGTACGGCCATATGTCCGAGATCGCGGTCACGCAGGGGCAGGCTGTCACGCAGGGTCAGACCATCGGCTATGTCGGCTCTACCGGCAACTCCACCGGTAACCACTGCCACTTTGAGATGCTCCGTAACGGTGTTTTGTTCAGTGCTTACACCCTGTTCCCGGGTATGTGATTCTGTAAAAAGCTTTCACCGCCGGGCCTGCAACTTGTACGATTTTACAAATTTATTGCAAATATATAGAACAGGACTTTTCAACCATCGCAAAATGTTGTATAATCTAGGAAAGTGTGTACTATAGGTTTGCCCTGCAATGAGGGTCGGACAGACCGCCGCACAAAAGGAGAGCTACACTTGGAGAAATATGTTATTCGCGGAGGGAAGCCGCGCCTGGTTGGCGATGTCAACATTGGCGGCGCAAAGAACGCCGCGGTTGCAATACTGCCCGCCACGATCTTGGCAGGCGGGAAAATGCCTGATTGAAAATCTGCCCTGCATCAGCGATGTGATGGCATCCCTGCAGATTTTAAGCGAGCTGGGTGCCAATATCCGCATGGTCAGCCGCAGTACCTATGAGATCGATACGACCCATCTGGAATGTACCGAGGTATCGAACGAGTTGTCCCGCCAGATGCGCGCCAGCTACTATTTTTCTGGGCGCGCTGCTCCGGGCGCTTCGGCTCCGGTCAGGTTGCCATGCCGGGCGGCTGCAATCTGGGCCCGCGCCCCATTGACCAGCATCTCAAGGCCTTTACCGCCTTCGGGGCAGAAGATTCCGTTGAGTACGGCCAGATTCATGTCAAGGCTGAGCACCTGACAGGCGCACATGTCTTTTTTGACACGGTTTCTGTTGGTGCCACGATGAATGCCATGCTGGCTGCCGTGCTGGCCGAGGGTACGACCATTCTGGAAAATGTTGCGCGTGAGCCGCATATCGTGGATCTTGCCAACTTCCTGAACATGATGGGTGCTGATGTACACGGCGCTGGTACCGATGTCATTAAGGTCCACGGTGTCAAGCAGATGCATGGCTGCAACTATTCCATCATTCCTGACCAGATCGAGACAGGCAGCTATATGGTGGCCGCCGCTATCACAAAGGGTGACATCATGCTGCACAATGTCATCCCCAAGCACATGGAGCCTATTACGGCCAAGCTGCGGGCTGCAGGCTGTGAGATCGAAGAATTTGATGATGCACTGCGCATCTCCCGCAGCGGTGAGTTGAAGCCGCTCAAGCTCAAGACGATGCCGCATCCCGGCTTCCCAACGGATATGCAGCCTCTTATGACGGCGCTGCTGACGCTGGCAAAGGGTACCTCCATCGTGACGGAGGGCATCTGGGAGAACCGCTTCCGCTATGTGGACGAGCTGGTCCACATGGGGGGCTAACATTCAGGTGGACGGTCAGGTGGCCGTCATTGAGGGTGTGCGTGAGCTGCACCCCGCGCCGCTGCGCGCAACCGATTTGCGGGCCGGTGCTGCGATGGTCATGGCAGCGCTGGCGGCCAACGGTGTGAGCGAGGTGGATGAGACTATCCATATCGAGCGCGGCTACGAGAACATCGTAGAGAAGCTGCAGGCGCTGGGGGCGGACATCCGCCGCGTCGAGATTCCGGCCAATGCCGTGAGCCGGGCAATGTAAAAGCACTTTGGGCCGCTTTCTGGCGGCCCAATTTTTATGGAAAGCGTTAGGAAGAATAAATGGCATATTTCACCACCCTGTATTCAGGCTCCTCCGGCAACTGTGGGCTGGTGCGCTGCGGCGACCAATATCTGCTCATCGATATGGGCAAAAGCTGCCGCACGACCCTTACAGCCTTGAAATCCCTCGGTCTGGCGGTCAGTGACTGCGTGGGCATCCTGATCACCCATGAGCATTCTGACCATGTTTCCGGACTCGATACCTTTCTGAAAAAGCACCCCATTCCGCTGTACGGCTGCGCCGACACGCTGGACACGCTTGCCTCACGCGGTACGATCCCTCCGGCAGTGGACGCCGTTCCCGTGGACGGCCAGACGCTGGAAATCGGTGATTTCACGGTGACAAGCTTTCCCCACCAGCCATGATGTGCCCTGCTGCGGTTACCGCATCCGCACGGCGGACGGCCATGTCATGGCACTGGCAACGGACCTCGGCTACCTGACACCGGTGGTGCAGGACAGGCTGATGGGCTGTGACCTTGTGGCGCTTGAGGCAAACTATGATGCCTTCAGCCTGCACGGCGGGCCGTACCCCTATTATCTCAAGGTGCGCATCGCCAGTGACCGCGGCCATCTTGACAACAAGGCCTGCGCAGCAGAAATTCTGACCTTATTCAGGACGGCTAAAAAAAATTCGCACTGTGCCACCTGAGCCAGACGAACAACTCGCCCGAGCTGGTGATTTGACCACCGTATACAATGTGCTGCTTGCAGCGGGCATACAGCCGGACGGGATGCTGATCCAGACGCAGTCCCGCAACGAGGTAAGCCCGTACATCGAGTTTTAAGGGGGCTGCCATGCAAAATATTGATTTGATCTGCATCGGCAAGATGAACGCTGCCTACTTTGCGGCCGGTGTAGCCGAGTACCAGAAACGATTGGGCGGCTTCTGCAGCTTCCGCATCGTGGAATTGCCGGAGGTACAAATCGCGGACAAAAATGCCAGTGATAAGCAGATTGCCAAGGCTCTGCAGAAGGAGGGCGAGGCCATCCTTGCATCGGTGCGCAAGGGCGCGTATCTTGTCGCACTCTGTGTGGAGGGCAAACAGGTGTCGAGTGAGGATCTGGCTGCTATGATCGCCGACCGTGCCATGAGCGGCGCAGGGGATATGGCCTTTGTCATCGGTTCCTCCCACGGGCTGGACGACAGTGTGAAACGCGCGGCGCAGGCACGCATCAGTCTGGGGCGCATCACGCTGCCTCACCAGCTTGCCCGCCTTGTCTTGACGGAACAACTCTACCGCGCCTGCACGATCAATGCGGGAATGAAATATCATAAATAATTTTTTTGCAAAAACAAAACGCCCTGTGGAGCGAATCACTCCCACAGGGCGTTTGCTATTTATAAATTAGTAGTGCAGCAGGTTGAGAGAATCCTGATACGGGGTCTCGGTGGCAACCTTCATGCTGGCTTCGTTCTTGTACTTGTTCAGCATGGCAACGCTCTTGGCGGGTCAGCCAGCGTACCGGCACCGGCAATGCAGCCGCCGGGGCAGGCCATACCTTCAGCAGGTAACCGTTGTACTTGCCGGCCTTGGCCATCATCATCATCTTTTTGCAGTCGGCCAGACCCTGTGCGCTCATGACCTTGACCTCACGGTCGGGATCCATCTTCTTGATAGCGTTCACAACGGCCTGCGCAACGCCGCCGGAGGCAGCAAAGCCGCGGGCATCGGCACTGGCATTTGTTGAAGGCGTCTGCCGGGTTGTCAAGCAGGGAGGCAAAGTCAACAGACTTGGCCTCAAACAGGCCCATCAGCTCCTCAAAGGTCAGAACGAAGTCGACCTCACTGCGGACGGAGCGGCGGCTGGCCTCCAGCTTCTTGGCGGCGCAGGGGCCGACGAAGCAGATGCGGGCATTGGGCTTTTCCTTCTTGATGAGGCGGGCGGTCAGCACCATGGGGGTCATGGCCATGCTGATGCACTCGGCCTGCTCAGGGAAGAGCTTCTTGGCCATAACGCTCCAGGCCGGGCAGCAGGAAGTACCCATGAACGGAATCTTGGCGGGGACCTCTTCCATGAAGTCCTTGGCCTCGTCGATGGTGCAAGGTCAGCACCGATGGCAACCTCGTCCACATCGGCAAAAGCCCAGCTGACGCATGGCTTCCTTCAGCTTGGAGGGGGTCATGCCGGGGGAACTGGTTGATGAAAGCGGGGGCAACGATAGCAACAACCTCATCGCCGCGCTTGATGGACTGGATCAGCTGGAAGATCTGGCCTTTGTCAACGATGGCGCCGAACGGGCAGTTGACAAGGCACATGCCGCAGAAACGCACTTATCGTAGTCAATCTCGGCACGGCCGAGTGCATCGGAGTGGATGGCACCCATGCCGCAGGCTGCAGCGCAGGGACGCTCAGTCTTGACAATAGCGCTGTAGGGGCAGCTGTTGACGCAGCGGCCGCACTTGACGCAGAGGCTCTGGTCGATGTGGCTCTTGCCGTTGCGGAAGCTGATGGCATGCTTCGGGCAGACCTCCTGACAGGGGTGAGCAAGGCAGCCTTGACACATGGCCGTGACCTTGATGACCTTCTCCGGGCAGGCGTTGCAGGCAAACTTGATAACATTGATCAGCGGCGGCTCGTAGTACTTGTCGGCGATGACGCTGTGCTCAGGCCCTCGCTGGCAGGGGACGCTCTCGTCCAGCGGGCGCAGGGACATGCCCATGGCCAGGCGGACGCGCTCAGAGATAATTGCTCTCTCAGGAAGATGCTGCTGCGCAGGGACTTTTTCCTCACCGGGAATAATTTTGAAGGGCAGCTCACGCATCAGCTTCTCGTAATCGGAAAGCTCGTTGACCTCATAGGCCATGCGGGCAACCTCAGTGAACACCTTTTACGACGGATATCCGTTACGGGTGTATAAATGCCTCTCATTGTTTTTGCTCCTTTTTAATTGCTCCGTTTGCTACAAAAGTGACTTGTCGGCGGGCAAACCCGCTCCTGTTAAAATTTTACCAAAAAGCCGTATTTATTGCAAGAGGGCAGGCAACAAAAAAGCAGGAAAATCCCTGTAAAATTCAGAAATTTTCCTGCGCGTGGGTAGAATTCTTTTTGCTGCATGGCGGCATCCTGAATTTGCAGGCATCGATGCGAGCATCCGCCCCTGCAGCTACATAGATTACACAATCGCAGCACGGCAGCGCTTGCCGTCCCATTCGCCGAGCGTTACCTCTACAATATCGCCGGTCTTGCAGCCCGGCGCGTTGACCAGCACGGGCAGATACTGCCGGGTATAGCCGGTGAACATCGTGGCGGACAGAGGGGTCTCCAGCAGCACACTGGCGGTGCGGCCCTGTACGGCACGCACCTCGGCGGCGCGCACCTCCTCCACGGCGGCAGTCATGCGGCGGCTGCGGGCCTCCTTCTCGTGCTCGGGCAGCTGGTCCGGAAAATCGTAGGCTGCCGTACCCTCGCGGCGGGAGTAGGGGAACACATGTACCTTCAAAAAATGCATACCCGTCACAAAGGCCATGCTGGCTTCAAAATCCTCCTCGGTCTCGCCGGGGAAGCCTACGATGATATCGGTGGTAAAGCTGACATTCTCCGCACCGAAGGCTTCACGCAGCTTATCAGCGATCTCGGCATACTGCGCGGTAGTGTAGGGGCGCCGCATCGCGCGCAGCGTCTTATCACAGCCGCTCTGCAGGCTCAGGTGGAACTGCGGGCAGAGCTTTTTCACCGCAGCCATCCGGCGAATATCCTCATCGTGCAGCATATCAGGATCCAGACTGCCCAGACGGATACGCTCAATACCGGGCACGGCGGCCGCCTTCTCAATCAGCTCTGCAAGGCTTGTGCCGCTGTCGGTGCCGTAGCTGGGCAGGCTGATGGCTGTCAGCACGACCTCCTTGTAGCCGGCATCCGCCAAGCGGCGCAGCTCGTCCAGTATGCTGGCCTCGTCACTGCGCACCGGCACCCGCGGGCGCGGGGATCACGCAGTAGGCACAGCGGCGGTTGCAGCCGTCCTCCACCTTGACAAAGGCGCGGGTGTGTTCGGCAAATTTGTCCATCGGCAGTTCCTCGAACCGCTCTCCTTTTCGTGCGGGCGGATGTCCACCACACGCTCAGCCTCGCCGTCCAGCACCTTCTGCACATCGGCCAGAATGGCGCGGCGGTTGCCGGAGCCGGTCACGACATCGGCCTCGGCAATTTCGGCGGCCTCCTCGGGGAAGGCCCTGCGGTAGCACCCGGTCAGCACCGTCACCGCGCCGGGATTCTCGCGCTTGGCGCGGCGCAGCCACTTACGGCTTTTCTGGTCACCGAAATTCGTGACGGTGCAGCTGTTGACGATATAGACATCGGCCCCTTCCTCATTGGAGACAACATTTTGTAGCCGGAAGCAGCCCACGGCA
>VOFK01002501.1_pt1 | contig 17171 bp, 23 predicted proteins | sample 5384121 | NCBI WGS metagenome assembly VOFK01 (sample SAMN12384730, study PRJNA508395) | human gut metagenome | isolation source: healthy gut J | host: Homo sapiens
CCGAAAAAATCAGGTGGCACTGGACCAGTTTGCGTATTGCAAAGCACTCCCACAAAGGAAGGGAAGCAAGTAATAACAGAAACAGAAAAACAGTAACAAAGGCAGAAAGGGAAAAGAGACAAAAAGCAAAAACGGGGAGCCAAAAAGAAAAGGCAGCAGAAGAGACAAGACAGCCGGCAACACAGTGCTTGCACTGAAAAATAATTATTGTACAATGGCACTGGCGCCTAATATAGAAATAAATTCCAATAGGAAAGCGGTGGTCAGTGAACCTGGAATATAAAAAGCCCTGGTGGTCCAACGGTAGCAAAGAAATCTGCTACCAGCTGATTTCGGGAGGAATAAGCCGCTACTGGCTGGGCGGCCGTGAACCGCATCACCCGGTTGAACGGACATTTCTTTGGATTGTATGCCGAAGGAGGTATCTACGACTTTCAGTTTAAAGGAGACGGCTACCAAGGTAAATATTACGGTGCGGCAGGATTCACTTATGGATATTCCACTTCAGTGTCACGGCATCTGGCATTAGATTCGAAATGCCGGGCATAGGCTACCCTGACCACGGAATATCAAAGTACACTCTATGAAGGGTCACTAGTTTGGATGAGTAGCGGGAATTACACTATAGGCCCCTACGAAAGCAAAAATTTCGTTGGTATGGTGATAACAAAGAAAGGAAGAAAAATGAAAAAGACAAGGTACGTAGCTCTTGTACTTTTTATCTTCACTATTGACTTTAATTGGGATGCAGCCGACGCGAGATTCTGGACATCATAACAGAATAAATATCCGTTTGGATTGGGAAGGTAACCGACCGTCTGCGGAAGGAATCCGGGTTATTTTTCTATCCCAAAGGACGCCCAAGGAAGAAAAAAGATTGACTTACTTGCCGGCAAAAGGCGGAGAAATGAAAGTGCCCCGGGGCATTGCCTTGGCAGTGATTTACAATTATGACACCGAAGTAGTGCAAGTAAAAGGCGAAGACAGTTACGAAACGATAATGGCGTGTACAGGAAACCGCACGGGATTGGGCAACAGCGAAACAGAAAACATGGTATGGGGACGGATAATTTTTTTATGTGGCAACCTGGACGATGTAGAGATAGGAAAAGAGAAGAGTTACCGACACTAGAGGTAAGACCAAAATCTGTGGTAACCACTTACATCTTTTCAATAAAGACAGAGGGGCTGAAAAATGTCTCATCGATCATTGGCAGTGTTTCCGGAATGGCTGAATGTTACCATTTAGGTAAAGGAGCCGGCTTATGCCGCTTCGCTCCCATTTATTGTGAAACCGGTAAAGGGAATGGGGTTATAAAGGAGTTTCACCTGTTTCTGACATCCCGAACTGACGCAGGCAAGAGCCTGATATCACTCAGTTTCTGAATCTGATCATAGTAAGGGTGGATGGTTCCAGACAAGAAGCGAAAGTGGAAATAACGGAAGCGGTAAAACCTCCTGAAGACGAGCCGGGAGAAGGTGATGAAAAAACCTCAAGAGTCCGAGATAGAGATTGAGCTTCCAGATGACGAAAAATTGTAGTGGATGATGTAGAGGTTCCTCCAGATGAAAGTGGCGGTGGATTTGATGGTAGCGTTAGTGACTGGGACGATGAAACGAATGTGGAATTACCGGTTGGTTAAGATATAAAATAAAGAGTCATAGAATTATTAACTTAAAACACACAGAATATGAAGAAGATTTTATTTGCAGCTTTAGCTGCACTGGCAATCACAAGTTGCTCACAGAATGAAGAAATTGAAGCTCCGACACAAAAAACGGAAATTAATTTCCGAAGCGTAGTTGGGAAGTCATCCAGAGCTGCAGAAGTTACAACTGAAAACTTGGAATCCCAAGGGTTTCATACTTTACGCCTATAATACTAAAACAATTACAATGGACAAAGTAACAGCAGGTAGCTTAACAACAACATTTATTAATGGGAAAAAAGCAACTTGTACTAATCCCTCTAACTGGTCCGTAGCAGATGGTCCATATTATTGGCCAATAGCCGAAAATTTACAATTTTTGCTTACTCACCTGAACCGGCGGTATTACAAAATTATGCCACAACCGGTACTTACCCGAGTTTCACGTATACTCTTCAGACGATACAGACAGATTTACTAGCCGCCTGTGTAACAGATAAAGCAAAAACCAATAGTGCAACCTCTGTTGGAAGTGTAGATTTAACATTCAATCATATTTTAACTCAGATTAATTTCAAGCTCCAAGGTAAAGACACAGGATTCAAATACAATGTTACATCTATAAAATTATCAGGAGTTGCAAATAGCGGTACTTATACTTATAACGCAGATAAAGGTGCATGGAGCGCTCAAACTGGCAATGAAGAATATACATATAATGCTACCTACTCTGAAATTGACGGTACAGCAACAAGCGAAATTGCGACAAGCAGTAATGCATTAATGTTAATCCTCAGAATGATCTATCGTCAGTCAAGATTACTGTTACTTATTCCACGACTAATGATAATGGCAAAGTATTTGAAGGAACAAAAGAAGCCACATTAACCGGAACATGGGATATAGGCAAAAAAATACTTTATACGTTAACATTACCTGCCGGTGCTGAAGAATTAACATTTACAGCCCAAGCGGATGGGTGGACAAATGAAGATCCCCAACCTAGCCCAATTGAGCCCAATAAATAAATCACATCCATTTGTCAGGCCAATTATAATCTCCTGATAAGAACATAACAATTTCCTGCTCCGCAATGAAACACCGTATCATCCCCACCATGATTTGCGATTTCATTTGCGGAGCATTTTTACCTGTTGTCAATCAACCGTCCTCAAAAAGTATATGCGATAGTTATGCAGTCTCGCCAATGATACCGGAGAAATTGGAGGATGATACTACACATTCCATAATCTATGCTGTTTTAGCCGGTATACCTCCCCATGGATACACACAAAGATACTTTCTTTCTGCTACTTTCCCAACAATTGTAACTTCTTTGTGTTTGGCCACACAAATTTAGCCCTCTATGCTCACGCCCACAGGCTATCGTTTTCCGTAACGGCAGAAGACAAACAAGTGGAAACAGGATTCTTCGGTCTTTTTCCTGAAACTTATTGCAAATTATCCATATTTGACCTACATTTGTCAAATCAACCAAAAGAACACAAGCGTTTCTAACATCTATATATGTCTGGTCTGCCCTGTAATGAAAGGATGGATTGTACCCAATGCCCTAAAGCAGTGGAGAACAGCATCCATTACACACATAACAAAAAAGGTTTCCACTTACCCCCACATAAGTGTGAAACCAATATTTTATTTTTCTTACTCAAAGGTCAAATATTAATCAATAGTGAAGAATATGCCGGAACCATCATCAATTCCGGAGAATTTGTGCTGCAAGCTATCGCATCAAAAGTGGAAATACTGGCCATGACAGACTCGGAAGGTATTCTGTACACATTTGATGACCCTAAAGCCTTCTGCTATGACCGCTATACCTATATATATTGAAAAACGTGCCTCCGCCACTCATCTCCGAGCCACTGAAAATAAAGCCCGAAATAAAGCTTTTTCCTTGAAGGGGTTGCTTCCTATCTGAATGCAGACAAAATTTGTAAAAGTTGCTCGAATTCAAGCGTAAAAAGAACTTTATTATCTGTTGGCGCACTATTACACAGACTATGAGCTATCTCCTGTTGTACACAGCCTATCCCAATACACCAGCAGTTTTGAATATTTCATATTAAAAGCACCACAAACAAATAAAGTCCGTAGAGGAGTTCGCACAACTTGGCGGCTTCCAGCGTCACCACCTTCCGCCGCATTTTCAAAGCCATCTTCAACGAACCGGCCTATGAATGGATGAGATGAAAAAACAGCGCAAAAGTATCCTTTACCAATTGCGCTATACAGATGCTTCCCTCGAAATCTGCTTTGGACATGGATTTGAATCTCTCTCACATTTTTTCCAACTTCTGAACAAGAAGTCCTTGGCGACTCTCCCAGAAACATCCGTAAAAAAGAAAAGGGAAGAAACTTTCACCCAATACATAATTATAAAAATGCCCCCCAGGCAGGGGCACTCTCAAATATCAAGTAAAACTAACCATGTGAATCTTTTCAGCTTCGCAGCAATAAATTCACGGTTCAAACGAGCAATGTTGCTGATAGAAACCAGCTTCCGGACATTCTGCCTCACAAGCACGAGTGTTTGTACAGTTACCAAGCAATTCATCCATTTTGCTCAACATAGCTTTCGCACGGCGTGCAGCTTCCACTTACCTTGAGGTAACAGGTGCCAACTGGCTAACCTTAGCGGATACGAACAAAGAAGCTGAACCGTTCTTACAGAAAGCGGCGGCACAGAAGCGCCCACAACCGATACAAGCGGCATCCCATTGCCATCTCTGCGTCTGGCTTTAGGGAATAGGAATTGCGTTTGCGTCGGGTACACCACCGGTATTTACGGATGTGAAACCACCAGCCTGAATGATTTTATCGTAAGCGTAACGGTTCTACCATCAAGTCGCGGATTACCGGGAAACCGGCGGAACGCCACGGTTCGATCGTGATAGTCTCACCATCGTTGAAACGGCGCATATATAATTGGCAAGTCGTAGCTCCGGTTGCCGGTCCATGCGGATGTCCGTTTACATACAATGAACACATACCGCAGATACCTTCACGACAGTCATGGTCAAAAACAACAGGTTCTTTACCTTCGCTGATTAATTGCTCGTTCAGGATATCCAACATTTCCAAGAAAAGAAGTGCCTTGGTTGATGTTTTTAAGTTGGTAAGTTTCGAATTGTCCTTTTACATTCGGACCTTTCTGACGCCAAACTTTGAGTGTGATATTTATATCTTTATCCATGATTCTAATTTTTGCAATGATTGATTACTTCTTATAGTTACGTGTCTGAGGAACTACGAATTCATAGTTCAAATCTTCCTTCAGCATAACAGGGTCTTTATCCTCACCCTGATATTCCCAGCAAGAGACATACATGAATTTTGTCATCGTGACGTATGCCTCGCCTTCCTCAGTCTGGTGCTCCTCACGGAAGTGACCACCACAAGATTCAGCACGGTCTAAAGCGTCATGTGCCATCAAGGTACCGATCTCGATAAAGTTCTGCCAAACGTAACGCTTTCTCCAACTCTACGTTCAAGTCATCTGCGTTACCCGGAATGAATACGTTGCTCCAGAATTCCTTCTTCAAGTCTTTCAACATCTGGATAGCCTCTTTCAAGCTCTCTGCGTTACGAGCCATACCGATGTGTTCCCACATGATGTGTCCCAAACGTTTGTGGATAGAATCAACAGACTCTTTACCCTTGATGCTCATCAATTTATTGATACGGGCTTGGATATTCTTCTCTGCCTCGTTGAACTCAGGCAGATCGGTGCTGAAACGCGGAACCCTGAATCTGGTCTGACAAGTAGTTCTGGATTGTATAAGGTAATACGAAGTAACCATCGGCCAAACCTTGCATCAATGCGGAAGCACCCAAAACGGTTTGCGCCGTGATCAGAGAAGTTTGCCTCACCAATAGCGAACAGACCCGGTATAGAAGTCATCAAGTTATAATCAATCCACAGACCACCCATTGAATAGTGCAATGCCGTGTAGATCATCATCGGAGTCTCGTATGGATCGTCGTTGGTGATTTCTTCGTACATATCGAACAAGTTACCCATATTTCTGTTTTTACAACCTCTTTACCCAGACGGTTGATAGCGTCGGAGAAGTCCAAGAATACAGCCAAACCTGTGTTATTAACACCGAAGCCAGCGTCGCAACGCTCTTTAGCGGCACGAGAAGCCACGTCGCGAGGAACCAAGTTTCCGAATGCCGGATAACGACGTTCCAAATAATAATCGCGATCTGCCTCAGGAATATCTTTACCTTTCTTTGTTCCTGCCTGTAAAGCCTTAGCGTCTTCCAGTTTCTTCGGAACCCAGATACGACCATCATTACGCAAAGACTCGGACATCAAAGTCAATTTGGACTGATAATCACCGTGTACCGGAACGCAAGTCGGGTGGATCTGAACCATACAAGGATTAGCGAAGTAAGCGCCTTTCTTGTAGCATTGCCATGCGGCGGAACCGTTAGATGCCATAGCGTTGGTTGACAAGAAGAACGTATTAACGTAACCACCCGTAGCTACAACTACAGCGTGAGCGGCGTAACGCTCGATCTTACCTGTAATCAAGTTGCGGGCGATGATACCACGAGCACGACCGTCTACCTTAACTACATCCAACATCTCATGACGAGTGTACATCTTAACCTTACCCAAACCGATCTGACGGCTCAACGCTGAATAAGCGCCTAACAAAAGCTGCTGACCCGTCTGACCACGGGCGTAGAACGTACGCGATACCTGAGCGCCACCGAATGAACGGTTATCCAACAAACCACCATATTCGCGAGCGAAAGGAACGCCTTGAGCCACGCACTGGTCGATGATTGAGTTAGAAACCTCAGCCAAACGATAAACGTTAGCCTCACGAGCACGGTAGTCACCACCTTTGATCGTATCGTAGAACAAACGGTAAACAGAGTCACCTTCATTCTGGTAGTTCTTAGCGGCGTTGATACCACCTTGAGCGGCGATAGAGTGCGCACGGCGGGGAGAATCTTGGATACAGAAGTTCAATACGTTGAATCCCATCTCTGCCAAAAGATGCGGCAGCGGAAGCACCGGCCAAACCTGTACCGACTACGATAACATCAAACGACGCTTGTTAGCGGGGTTCACCAATTTCTGGTGATTTTTATAATTAGTCCACTTCTCAGCCAACGGGCCTTGAGGTATTTTAGAATTTATTTCAGACATAATGATTTAATTTCAAAAGTTCTTAATTATAAAACCTGTAGCTTGCAATTAAGCACCTACTCCGTTTAGGAAGAAGATGATAGTAATGATCGCGAAAAGTCCGCAAATAACCGTAGCTACGATCTTAGAGATACATTCCCAACGGTTCATCCAGATCGTATTATTCCAACCAATTGTTTGGATAGCGCCCAGAACCCGTGAGTCAAGTGGAACCACAAAGCCACGTACCAGATCAAATAAAGAACGGTGATCACGGCATTACCTTGGAAGTAATAGTTGATAAAAAGCGGCTCCATCTTGCGGAGATACCATAGCTGTTCCCAGCGCTACCTCATGATGACCTATCAGCTCGGCGAACATCATCTTATACCAGAACTGGCTGAAGTGCAACAGCATGAACAAGATAACGATCAAACCCAAAACGAACATGTTCTGAGATGCCCATTCCACGCCTTTCGGACGAGCGTTGATAGCGTAACGGTCGTTACCACGTGCCTTACGGTTTTGCAAGGTAAGAATGATAGCGTACACGAAGTGGATCACAACGCCTGCGGCCAATACGAGAGTAGCTGCCACAGCGTACCAATTAGAGCCCAACAGCGAACAAACCATGTTATAAGCCTCTCCGGAGAAAACGGCCGCCACGTTCATCGACAGGTGGAACAATGTAAGAACAGAACAAGAAAGAGGCCTGATATACTCATTATCAGCTTCTTCCCGATAGAAGAATTAAGTAACCACATAAGATAATAATTTAAGTTATTTAATTGTATTTAGAAATTTCTACTTAAACTATGTAATTATCACGCAAAGGTATGCTAAATCCATATATCGCGCAAACGATTAAAGAAATATTTCTGCATTAATGGGAGAGGTCAGGGCATGTGCCCCGACACATGAAATAATGCGGAAGGAAAAGGCTTTCCTTATGAATAATTTATATACATTTGCCTATATGCGTAAGGATTTGAATGGGGCACGGCATTTTTCTATAGGGATCAAGTTTACGATCTTATTGTTTACGATCGCGATCTTGGTTCTTGTGCTTTTTTTCGTATAGGAGCGACAAGCATGGCAACCTGTTCTGGCAGGTAGAGAAATTGATTCCGCATCATCCGGACAACGCTTTTGGTGTTATTAGAGAAAGTGACGGATATCAATGGATTATCGCTTCGAGAGAAAGCCCGTTATTGTCTGTTATGGACCGAATCACGGGATGAGGCGGGATTGAGGCATACATCGGATTCCATAATCTCTATCGCTACGGATTATTATAGGACGACACGAGGCTGTTACTGGCCTCCCAAAGCGTGGTTTTACCGGGGGAAAGTCTATGAGGATATGGATCAACCGTCCCTAGCTTTGGAATGCTATTTACGTGCGTTGGAAATATGAGGGAGGGAATTGGGATTACGAATTTTGGGGACGGTTATATAACCAGATAGGGAGGCTGTACGCCGAGCAGGAATTATATGGCAAGGCTATGTCTTTTTTTGAGAAAAGCGAGTGCCCAATATCAGCTCTTGAATGATACGGCCGGACAAGGCCGGATACTGGAGGAAGTCAAGAAATACGAGGCGTTACGGATTCTATCGGATCGCTGTCAGCGAGAGAATCGATTTATCAGATCACTTCCCGGTATGATGTAAAGGCCGGTTCGTGAGGACTTATATAGGAAAGAATTGATGCTATCGCAAAGGGACAGGAGCGTTATCTGTTGTACACGCGTTTATTATCGGCATAATCCTATTTATTTGCTTCCTCCTTTATCGGCGATGGAGAAATACGCAGGAAAACGCTCTTCGAAGGGAAGAAGCCTTGCGACGTTCGATTGCTAGCCAGCAACAACGTATGCGAGAAGAAAAAAAAGAAGAGAATGAACGGCAAATCACCCTTTTGGAAAAAAAAAAGAATTACGAAAATAAAGGAAGAAAAGGATCAAGAGTTGATGTTGGTTTCCTTACAATTGGAAAAACAACGGCTGGAGATTTGTAACGAGTCGATTCATAATAAAGGAGAGTAAGCATTTATTATCTGTCGCGATCTTGCGGAAATCGGAGGTCTATGAGAAGTTCCACGATCGGGATGCCGGCAAGATTGTCTCTGAGGATTGGGAGCTTTTTTGGAGGTGCTGTTGAATAAGGCTTATGATGACTTTACCTTACGGCTGAAAAAAAAACTATATCCTGCTATTTCCGATACGGAGTTGAAAGTCTGTATGCTTACGAAGATCGGCGTTCCCGCCAACCAGATCACACGGGTATTGAAATATAATAGTTCGGTACTTCGTCCTCGTCTATTCCGGAAGATTTTTAAGAAAGAAGGTTCTACGGAGGCATTTGTGGAGTTTATCTCAAGTTTTTGATTATTATGTATTTATAGCTGTCTTGGCAGGTTTGTTCTCATTTTTGTTCTCATTTATCATGTGATTTGTGAGATATGCGGGATATTTTTGGAGGCAAAAAAAGCATGGTTATGAAAAAGTGTAAAGTTAGCCTCTATCTTGTTTTATTTAAATAGTGTTTTTGTCGTTTCTTGTTTCGTGTCATGCGGTTCTTCGCCAACGGAAGCGCCCCCTCTCTTTTAACCGCGGATATAAGAGGGGGGGATGGATAAACCGGGGCTATTGGGATTAGGCGATGAGATCAAGGGGGTTACTTTTTGTCCCTTTAGAGGTGACCACGGATGATGCCTCGTTGATAGACGGAGTTTATGATTATGCCGTGACAGATCGATATATCTATGTGCTTCCCGTAAAAAGAGCCCCGTATCGTCCTGTTCGATCGGCAAGGGCGTTTTATCGGACGTTGGTAAAAGAAGGGCAGGGCCGGGTGAATTTAGCGGTATTCTGCCATGTATCCAAGTGGACGAACGTAATGACCGCCTTTTTTATTTAGTAATAATCGAGTTTGGGAATATACGTTGGAAGGTGAATTTATCGGGACAATCCACCCATGAGTATTCGGTAATCTATAATGCGTCATATCGGAAAGGATCGTTTCGCCGCCATATCATTCCCTTTTTCAGCCTTTCAACGGAGGGGATTCGGATTAGGCCTATTTTTCGAGGAAAGGGGATACGATAGCGATCAAGAATGATTTTTATTCCTTTTTATTACCTCATGAGAAGAGCGGGTTCACGACGAGTATCGCCCCCCCGCTTATTCTGATGCGCGCAAAACTCCGTGTTGTTTAAGCCCGGTAGCAATGATACGGTCTTCAGTATCTCGGCGGCTCGAGTAAGTGCGACTTGTGTCCTTGATCTGAAAAACTCGGATGCGGAAGTGATTCGTTCGTTGGATGTTACGGACATGAGTAATTTGCGAATTGAAAAAAAGGATCCCAGGATATCTTTGTGCAAGATATGATTGAGTTTCCGGAACATTATTATTTCCGTTTATTGTATAACCAAGGCTATTATATAGCCTCTGTAGATAAAAAAGACGGGAAAGACACTTGTGGAAAAATGTGAGATGCCGGGTTCTATCTATGAACTGGCGGATGCGAACCTTCAACATGGCATGCAGGGTACGAGAAGTTATCGAATTTCCCGGTCTGGGGGAGGGTCATAAAAAGATGAGCTGGTACAAGTAGTGACCCCGTATGAGCTAAACTTATATAAATCGCTTTCGCTCGATCACGATTCCGCAGGAGTTGAACTTAAAAGGAGAGGAGGGGGCAATCCGGTTTTTGTGTTCTATTCGTTAAAACAACCTTTATAGTTTGTTAATCCACATGGCGCCATCCCTGTTTATTGTATATTTCTTAAAAACGGATTCCATAGTAGTCAACTTTACTATCCATAGAAAGTATGATTAGTATTAATAGTAATGCAGAATACTATGGATGCTAATTGACTCCCATACAGATATATTTTTATTATATGCTGATTATCTGAAATATAAATAATAATCTTTACATATTAGACTTATTGTTTTTTTTAAGAGATTAAATTTAATGCGATTGCCCATGGTTTATGGTTATGAAACAAAGTGTTCTCAAAGTCGAAACAGGATGTTTATGGGTATGGAACAACGGGAATGTCTAAAGAGGAAATCTTTTGGCAATTGTAATAGGTTGATAATGTGTATATGAAAAAGAGATGAGGAACAAATATCCCTCATCTCTTTTTTTTAATTCATTGAGCTTTGAACTTCCAATACCAGCAACGGCCACCAGGGCTGATGCCCTGTTCCGGATATGCCAGAACGAGGTGGTCTTTATCTAAGAGCATAACTTCGAATTGATGTATGGTTGTGTTCCCTTCATTGGGAGATATGCCATGCATGACAGTCGCCTCATTGATCTTGATTAAAGCCGTAGACCATTCCGCCGTGTTATACCCGTTAGGTATGCTTCGGCTGAGATCAGGCTGAAACTTCCTTTTTCCACGATGGTACCGTTGGCTTTTTTCTTGGTGAAATTAGCTCCTCCATTTAGATCAAACGTGATACTTTGGGCGAAATCTTCCGGAAATTTACTTTCCATATCTCTGCGGAGAGGCCGGACCACATGGGAGCGATGTCGTATAAGTAACCGCCATCTCCCCATATAAGCCTTCGTTGTCCCAAACCCATGTTTTACCTTCTTTTTCTCCGTTCCCGCTAAAAGCGCCCATTCCGGTGCGAGCGCATGATCGATTCTGTCGATCTTTACGGTACGTGTAGTCGTTACGGTTCCTCCGGCGCAAAGTCCCGTGAAGGTGATTTTGTGTTCTCCAAGGAAAGGAAGTAATACGGTATCCCTTTTGCCGGACAGAAGTACTTACGATATAATCCCAAAAGCTTCCCACTTGCGGGGTCTCGTTAGACATTACGACTTGATTACCTCCCTCTGTTGTCGTGTATACCTCGATTCTCAGGTCACTTTCCGCTACTACCGAACCCATTTCCATACGATCGGTTATGGGTTCACATGCGAGAAAAATACGCATATTAGCAGGCATATATGAAATAAATAGTTTTTCATGTTCAATTGATTTTAATGGTTTATTTATACATAATGTTTCCTCCGGGACCACCGGGTGTTTGCTCCAATACCCCCGTTGGATAAATCGATTTTGAGTCTGAGGAATAGGCATGAATCCTCCGGTTTCCTCTATACGTTTGACGAAATCGCCGAAGTTACTTTTTGTCTTGATGCCACTATTCGTGATATCGATACCGTTTTGCCTGTTCAAGGCTTCGCCGGCTATGCCCCAACGGAGGAGATCATGATAACGTAAGCCCCCTCAAAGGCGAGTTCCCATCGTCGTTCGTTCCGTAGTGTCTCGTCCGTGTAAAGTGGCTTTTAGGCTTTAGACCTGAGCGCTCACGTACCGATTTATATAAGAGACATCTTTCTTTTAACTCAGCATTCATCAATAAGACATCGGCGAAACGGATTATCACGATATCTTGTGTATTATCAAGTTGGAAATCCGCCTTTCGTCCGTACATGAATACGCTATAGTTGGCGATAGTGCCGTCTGTGCCTTTGGCGTTGATCGGTATGTATTTCTTTTGCCAGAAACCGGTCAATTCCATCTCTTTCCCATCGCTTTGCTGTTTATCATGATGATATTTTCCGGACTTTTTTTTGAGTCTATGATAGAGCCAGCACGACGTATATCTGTTGTCGGTTCCTCTCTTCCACGATTCCATAGATCGGGGTTTACGGGACCTGCCCCCAGCCTTGCCCGAATGGGAAACAATTCGCATAATCGCTTTGGGAACGGATTCCGAAATATAGGTTCATCTGGTTTGAGTAGCAGATGTTTGTACTCCAGTCCGCTAAAGTTGAGAACTTTGATCGCGAATATAGTCTCGTTATTAGCGCCGGTTTCTACCCATCGTAAGTTATTATCGTTAGCGTATTTATAGTCCGGAGTTGTAAGTCTGTTGCTATAAAGGCCATAAATTACGGAAATCACCGATCAAGCCGTGTCCCTATTTGCGATACAATCATCCAGCCAATCTTTTTGTCTTGTTGTTGCGATACTTCCCCGTCATTTAAAGGCAACACCTCTTTCTTATAATACCCGCTATAGAATAAATATAGGGCTCTGGCTATCAATGCTTCTGCGGCCCATTTGGTGGCATGCCCTAATTCCGGAGCGGAGAAAGAGCCGAACGGGAGAGGCGGGGGGAGAAGTTCGATGGCCGTTTTTAAATCAGTGGCTATCTGTGCGTAAAAGCTCATCTGCTTGCGCTCTAGATTATTTACAGGGGTCTGTTTCTATGATCAAAGGGAACCGTACCGAATATACGACATAATTCGAAATAGAAATAAGCGCGTAGGAAGTGAGCCTCTCCTAAGATTTGTTTCTTCTGCCCTTCAGATTCCCACCCGTTTACAAGATCTAACGTTTCGATTAGCGTGTTACAACGGAATATTCCGGTGTAATTCTGTTTCCATCCGTCGGCAAACATGTTCTCTCCCACTTTTTTTTCATCTGGTTGACAGCTTGCGTGTCACTATCACCTTCTCCGGCACCTCCGAAACGATCGTCAGAAAGTAATTCCGCCAGATAGAAAGACTTCTGCGAGGGTAATCCGTAAGGCAATATCGAATAACAACCGGCTAATGCGGACTCGGCGTCTTTGGGCGAACTTGGAAAGTTTGAGGTATCTTTTTAGTCAGATTGTCGACTTCCAAAATACTGTCGCAACTTGTTAATAAAAACAAGGACTATCTGAAGTAAATAAATAATCTTTTTTCATATCTTTTTTTCTTAGAATTTTAGATTAACACCAACCATATATGTACGAGGAGCGGATAGAATCACATCGATACCGGAAGACCACTGGCTATTATCCTCTCCGGAATGTCCTACTTCGGGATCCATTCCTGAGTATCCGGTGATCGTGAACAAATTCTGGGCCGTTACATACAAACGAGCCTGTTGGAGAGGCAACTTGGTAAATAGCTTTTTGAAATCATACCCTAGGGTGATATTTTTGCAAGCGAAGATAGTCACCATTCTCTATATAGATATCGAGATATATTGCCAGTTCGTATGCGTACCGGAGGTTAGGCGAGGAAGTCTGTTAGATGTTCCTTCTCCATGCCAACGTTCAAAAATATCGGTCGTATAGTTTTCAAAGGGCTGTCTCCGGCGGAACGGTATGATTTGGCGATCTGGTTGCCAAATACCCCGTTGGCGGTGATGGCCAGATCAAATCCTTTGTAACCGAAATTCAAGGAAAGACCTAGGTTAACATCCGGGTTCGGGTCTCCGATCATGCAACGGTCGTCTTCTGTGATGCTTCCATCTCCGTTCGTGTCTTGGAATATAAGTCGCCGGGTGCTGTTCCCCGGCTAGTTTAGCGCCTTGATAAGCATTGATTTCCGTCTCGTTCTGGAATACGCCCAATGTCTTATATCCGTAGAAGTAACCGATTGATATCCAACTTGTGCCCTGTACATTTTCGGGAGCTCCGTTGCTCAATACATAGGATCTCCATGAATGATACCTTCCGTGTTAGCGTATTTTTGTAACCTCATTCTTGTTTCTTGAAATATTCAAGATTTCGCTCCATAGGTGAAATCTCCTACTTGGTCGTTCCAGTTTAATGCGATCTCAAAAACCTCTGTTGCGTACGTCACCTCCGTTCACGAAGGGGCATTGGCTCCATAAGTATCCAAGATAGGGGCTTGAACCAACCAATCCTTGGTCGCTTTGTTATACCAGTCGAAAGAGATTCCCATCCGGCCATTGAGCAAGCGGGCATCTACGCCAAGGTCTAATTGCTCGGAGGTTTCCCATGTAACGTCCTTATTCGGCAAGATATCCGGGTATGCTCCGGATACGGGAATATCCTTGTTTGAGCCGAAGAAATATTGGGAATTACTGAAAGAGATGGTCGCTAGATATTGGAACGGATCGATATCTGCGTTACCATTTTGTCCCCAGCTTGCACGTACTTTCAAGAAGTTCTAGCCAATTCTTGGTGGATTCCATGAATGCCTCATTGGATAGTACCCAACCCGCCGATACGGAAGGGAAATATCCCCATCGGTTTCCCCTTTGGCGAAGTTGGAGGATGCGTCTGCTCGCATAACGATTGTGGCCAAATAAGTTTCCCTTATAATTATAGTTGACACGGCCAAATACGGATACAATGCCCAATTTCCTTAAAGGAGATCCGCCTAACGTGGTCTTACCTGGTGTTATGATGGTCGTATTATCCAAATAGGCGTGATACAGATCGGAGAAGATCGAGTTTACATTTGAGCCATTCATCTCTTTCTCCCATGCCTCTTTTTTTCTACGGATTGTCCGACTAAGACATCGATATTGTGTTGTTTCGCTACGTTGAACGAGTAGTTCAACGTGTTTTCCCAAGTCCAATCGGTACCCGTGGAAAGGTTTTGACTGACTTTGTTCTCTTTGTTGAACGTATTCATTGACAAATCATACTCAGGCGTAAATGAGCGGTATGAACTTGTATAGCTATTCAAACCGAAATTACTTCTGAACTTAAGTCCTTTGATCGGTTGTATCTCCAAGTAAGCGTTCGCACGTAAGTTCTTGTTCTTTTGTGATGTTCTGTCCTCTCCCATATTCCATGACTGCTACCGGATTTGCCTCATATACATTCCAGGGGATTGAGTAATGATAATCTCCGTTTTCGTCATTCATTGGAAGGAATGGGCTTGCGACCATCATACTATGGATATCATTCCAGTGTATATTGCCGATTCCGATTCCGGAATTCTCTTTATACGTGAAAATCAGGTTTTCCCCCGAATTTGATAATATCCAAATTATTGCGTTTGAATAACGTATGTTCCGTATTCAGGCGGAATGTATAACGATCGTATTTGGGAGCTACCGGTTTTCCTAAGATACCGTCTTGGGTCGTATAGGAAATACCCGCAGAGTAAATAGATTGCTCTGTGCCACCGGTGATATTTAGGGCATGGTTTTGTGTCAACGCATTTTTATTGCGTATCTCTTCCAGCCAATTTGTCCCGTTCCATTTCCCACTTTGGATCTTGTCCCAATCGGGTACTAATGCGGCGAAGTCATAAGCGGGTAAGCCGTCATTCATGCGAGACTCGTTCATAATGGTCGAGTATTCTTCAAGGGCTTAATAACGGAGCCATTTTTTATATACATTTTGGAATCCTACATATCCGTCGTATGAGATCGTGGCTTTTCCTACCCGTCCTTGCTTAGTTGTGACTAAGATAACCCCATTAGCGGCACGAGAACCATAGATTGCGGCGGAAGCGGCATCTTTTAAAACGTCGATGGATTCGATATCCGCAGGGTTCAAGTTATTGATATCTCCACCAGTAACTCCATCGATGATATATAATGGAGCAGATGAACCAGTGGTACCTAAACCTCTGATCGTGACTTTGAATCCTTCACCCGGCATACCGGACGTTTGTGTAATGTTCACACCTGGAGTCTGACTCTGTAAGGCACCTAAGGCGCTTACCGTGTTTAACCGTTGGATATCGTCTCCTTTTACTTGTACGGTGGCGCCGGTGACTAACTTTTTCTTTTGTACGCCATATCCTACCACTACCACCTCATCCAATGCTTGGGAGTCTTCTTTCAATACGATCTGATAATCAGTCTTTCCGGACTGTATCTTAATTTGCTGGTTCATGTATCCGATATAGGATACTTCCAGTAAACAATTTTCCGGGGCTGTCAACTCGAAATTACCGTCCAGATCGGTTACCGTTCCATTGGTTGTTCCTTTCTGCACTACGTTTACACCAATTAAAGGCATACCGTCTGTTCCTGATATAACAGAGCCTTTAATTCTCCTATTGTTTTGTGCTGTGACTTGCATGCTTATTGAAAGCGCTACAAACATCATGAACACGAATTGTACAAACCGCTGTTGTCGTTTGTACTTACGAATCAAACCTTTTTCTTCTTCCATAAGAATTAGTTGTTTATAGATTAACATGAATAATAATACGTGAATATCCCCTTATAACACCATTTTGTAATGATGCTAAATAATTGTGTACCTTATATGTCGTTTAAAATCAGAAAGCCATGATTACATTGTTTATAGTAGGTGCGGAAGCTGGGTAATTTATGGAATTTCCAGCTTCTTCTACGGTTACATAGTATTCTAATCCATTGAGAGAGACCGATGGCATTGTGAGGCTATATGTATTTCTCGCTATCAATTCCATCTCTGCGGACCGAAAATCTCTCTTTCTCCGATTTGCCTATATTTTAATACAGGTATGCTTGTTTTACCAGAAGATAAGATGATTGTTTTAAGGATCATTTTCTCATCTTTCTCTATAAGGGAACGTTCCGTCAATAAGATAATCCGGGTCGGCAGCAATACGTAACTGAACGAAGCAATACCGA
>VOFK01003659.1_pt1 | contig 17141 bp, 37 predicted proteins | sample 5384121 | NCBI WGS metagenome assembly VOFK01 (sample SAMN12384730, study PRJNA508395) | human gut metagenome | isolation source: healthy gut J | host: Homo sapiens
ATATTGTACTTCGTTCAGTTCCGGATCGACGTATTCATCGGCTCGGCGTTCTACTACACCAAGCTCTTCGGCGACAGCGAGGAATATGAAAAAGAATCTCCCGCTCCGTGATGGAAAAGGGTCCGCGCATCGTGGTGTTTACGCTGGGCGACAAGGGATCGGTTGTGGCGTGGAAGGACGGCTATTATTTCGCGCCCGGCTACAAGGTCAAGGTGGTCGATACCCTCGGCGCGGGCGACGTCTACCACGGCGGCTTCCTCTACGCGATGATGGAGGAAAAGCTCCCGCCCGATCAGTGCGCGCAGTTTGCCAACGCGGTTTCCGCCATCAAGTGCACCGGCATCGGCGGAAGAGCCGCCACGCCCACCTTGCAGATGGTCAAGGACTTCATGGCCACCGGCGAATGCGACCGCAGCCTGATCGAGGAAAAAAGACCAAGCTCTACGAAACCTTTAACGCCTGATTTTTCAAAAAAAGAATTTGAAGCAGCACATTCAAAATAAACGAAACGGAGGGGCTACTCAATGGAAAAATTCGTCAAGATCGGTATCGTTCCCATCAAGCGCGGATTCACGGACATGGTTTTCCGCACTGGAGCAGAAAAACCTCTTCCTGAACAAGTGCAGGCAGATTGCGCCCGACGCGGTTGCACTGTGCGATCTGGAGGGCGTGCTGCCCGAAGCATCCTCTATGGATCAGCTGGACGCTGTGCGCGAATACCTGCTGGAGCAGAAGGCGGACGCGCTGTTCATGCCGCACTGCGATTTCGGCAACGAGGAAGTCGTCGGCCGGCTGGGCGCGATGATGAAGCTGCCCGTGCTGGTCTGGGGCAACCGCGACCCGCTGCCCATGCCCGGTATGCGCGACCGCGATACCCAGTGCGGAACGCTGGCCTCCACCAAGTGCCTACAGCGCTACCGCGTGCCGTTCTCCTACATCATCAACAGCGATGTGGACGGCGAGATGTTCCAAAAGGGCTTTATCGACTTCTGTTCCGTGGCGGCGGTCGTCAAGAAGGCGCGCGGCATGCGCATCCTGTCGGTCGGCTCCCGCCCGCAGCCGTTCCTTTTCCGTCATCTACAACGAGGACGAGCTGCTGCGCAACTTCGGCATCGAAGTGACGCCCTATACCTCCGCAATCCTGGCCAAGGATGTGCAGAAGATCCTCGAAACCCGCACCGAAGAGGTGGAGGCGGGCGTAAGGAATACGCCGCCAAGGTGGATGTTTTCCGCCATGCCCATCGATAGCAGCGCGCGCGCATTGAAGCTGGCGCTGATCGACAAAGGTGAAAGGCCTCCAAGTCCGACGGCGTGGCGCTGGAATGCTGGACCGTGCTGGGTCAGGCCATCGGCGTGGGCGGCTGCATGGGTGATCGGCATGCTGGCGGATCTGGGCATCCCCTGCGCGTGCGAGAGCGACGTGCTGGGCGCGGTTTCCGCCGTGATGCTCGGCCGCGACGCTGGGCGAAGCCCATCTTCTTTGCGGACATCACCGTGCGCAATGCCAACGACGACAACACCGAAGCTGTTCTGGCACTGCGGACCGTTCCCCGTGTCGCTGGCGCATCCGGGCAGCAAGCCCGCCATCGCCGAGGGCGGTCAGGGTCATTTGAGCTGCGCAACGGCGATGTGACCATCTGCCGCATGGACGCGCTGGAGGGGCAAGTACACCCTGATGAGCGGCCAGGGCAAGGCCGTGGACGGCCCTGCCAAGGGCGGCACCACGTCTGGGTCAAGGTCAGCGACTGGGAAAAGTGGGAGGAAAGCTGGTCTTTGGGCCCCTACATCCCACCATGTCGCGGGCGCGTTCGGCTCTTACAGCCAGATTCTTTCGAAGCCTGCAAATACCTGGGCGCGGTTGAGCCCGATCCCATGGATCCTGTCCAGCCGGGTGCTGGGCAAGTGATCTGAAAAAATAGCATTGTTGCGAGCCTGACGGTCATTCAGACCGTTGAAGCTCCGTTTTGTCGGGAGCGCGGGACATCCCTGAGGCAATTAGGATTGAACGCAAACCAAAATAATATTGCAAAAAACACAAAAAAAGATTGAAAATAATATATGTATGTGATAAAATACTGAAGCAGAAAAGACAAAGGAGGGAATATCCATTGAAAACACTGAAACGATGGGGGGAATCTTGACGCTCTGTGCGCTGCTGCTGACAGGGCTGCTGACGGTGCCTGCACTGGCGGAGTCGGCCTGTGCCGGCAGCGGGAAAAGGCGATGATCGGAGAGACCCATACAATACGCTGGCAGAGGCGATTGCCGCAGCGCAGGATGGAGAGACGATCGTGCTGGGCGAGGGACTGTATACAACCTACGGAGCGACATCACCGAAAAAGAGCCTGACTTTCGTGGGGCAGGGCGCGGACAAGACCCATTGGGGCATCGGCGCGACAATGCCCGATCCGGCGTATTTCGGCACGGAATATAATGGCGATTATTCCTTTGACGGCTGCAACAGCATCACGTTCAAAAACATGACGTTGCAGTCCGGAGCGGCGAATTATCTGGGCTTTATCCGCATCAACCACACCGCCGTGGAGAATTGCAAACACCATCAACGGCGGCAAGACCTTCTACTGGGGATATACGACCGCCCGCTTCACGAACACGACCTTCAACGCGCCGGCGGGGGATTATGCGATCTGGACGTATTCTTCTCCAGAGATGACTTTGACGGCTGCACGTTCCATTCTTCGGGCAAAACGATCAATGTCTACACGGATTATGGCGCGGGAAAGAATGACATCACGGTGAACTTCAAAAACGGCACGGTCGTTTCCGAGAAGGACGGCAAGTGCGTGATGAACATCAACGACTCCAACATGGGCAATTTTAAGTACCGCATCAACATCGAGGGGAAGAACACCGTCACGGGCATTACCCCCGGACAACAAGAACAACAAAAACGGAGAAAAGGCAGAGAAGGACATCAGTTGCTCCAAGCTTTTCGAGTTCAAAAATGCAACGAATAATTCCGGACGCACGATCGTCAGCATCGACGGCAAGGTGGTCTGGCAGGACGGCAAGAAGACCGGCCATGCCATTGACACCGAGAAGGACAAGTATACAGACGGGTACAAGGACGACGCCTTTGATGTGACGGAAATCATGCCCTGGACGGAGCAGGTCGACGGCTCCCTTCCTGCGCAAGGTGAGGAAGGTTTGTCAGTACTGCGGCTTCAGCGAGGAAGTGGAGGAGAGAAAACAGCCCGAATCCACTCCCAGCTACACCGAGCGAGGCGTACCCCGATTACAGCGAGACAAGCGCCCCGACGCCGACCCCGACGCCGACCCCGGTTCCTGCACCGGACAGCGACGTTGCGCCGAAGACGGGCGGGAATGACGGCGCGGCATGGGTGCTGGCGCTGCTGGCCGGCACGGCAGCCTTCGCAATGCGCAAGCGCGCAAGAGGATGACGGATCGGCTCGGATAAACCGTTCCACTGGTAAATTAATAACAAAGCCCCTGCGGCGGACAAACTGTCCCCGCTGCAGGGGCTTTTGCGCGAGGGGGGATGTGGTATAATAAGCCGAAAAAGGAGGCAGAATGCCCAATGGATGCTCAGGAAAAGGAAGCAAAACTGATCGAATGGTTGAGGGAAAAGGGCTGCATCGCCATCGCGTTTTCCGGTGGCGTTGATTCACATATCTGCTGCGCGTGGCGATAGACGCGCTGGGGAGCGATAACGTGCTGCCCATGCACGCGCGCGGCAGCGCACTCCCGCCGGGAGGAGCATGAGGCGGAGGATTATGCGCGGGACATGGGCGCGCACCTGGTGGTGCTGCCGATGGACATGCACGCCGTGCCCGGCCTGTGCGACAATCCGCCCGGACCGCTGCTATATCTGCAAGACGGCGGTGTTCACCGCGCTGTGGGATTATGCGCGGGCGCACGGCTTTGACACGCTGGCCGACGGCTCCAATGCCGACGACGTGGGCGATTACCGCCCCGGTATGCGCGCGCTGAAGGAGCTGGGCGTATCCCAGCCCGCCTCAAGGAGCTCGGCATGACCAAGGCGGAGATCCGCCAGCGTCCGCGTTCTACGGCCTGCCTACGGCGGAAAGCCTGCCCTGGCCTGCCTGGCGACGCGCATTCCCTACGGCACAAAGCTGGAGGAAGCCGTGCTGCGGCGCATCGATCTTGCGGAGACCGCGCTGTTTGCGATGGGGCTGACGCAGGTGCGCGTTCGGGCGCACGGCAACGTGGCGCGCATCGAGGTGCCGAAGGAGGACATCCTCGCCGTGGCGCAGCGCGCGCAGGAGGTCGCCGAGGCGGTCAAGGCCTGCGGGTCTTCGACTTCGCCGCGCTTGATCTGAGCGGCTACCGGATGGGTTCGCTGAATATCCACTTGGACGAAAAGAAGTAAAGCGCGAAGGCGGAGAAAACGGGAACGGGAGACGAAGGGCGGACGGCGGAAGCCGGAACCGAGTGCTCCTTCGGGGGTGCGCCGCCGCGTGCCCGTCTTGCGCCGGGCCCGCGCTGCGCGCTCCGCGCCGCGCCGCTCCGTTCCGTCGGGCGGCGGCGCACTCCCTGCCAGGTTCCTGCCACACCGCTTCAGGAAACGAACGGGGCCGAAACCGCATCTGCGCGCGCAAAGGGAAAATAAGAGCGAAACTGAGATAGAAAGGTCCCCTTGAGGGGAGCTGGCCCGGCCGCAAGGCCGGGACTGAAGGGTGGGAGAAGAGACGATGAAAGACGTAAGAGATCCTGTCCCGCGTCAGGACGGCAAGCTGAGCATCGAGGACGCCGTGATCGAGATGCGGCTGGAACCGTTTGAGGATTTGGGCTATGCGCGGGTCGATCATCACCGCGCGCTGCGCCAGGGGGGTGGCCGAGGTCATCTATTGCGCGGGGAAAACCCCCGAGCAGACCCGCGGCATCACCCAGGCCTGCTCGCCGCGGCGCGGAGAACATATTGCTCACCCGCGTGCGCCCCGAGCACTATGAGGCCGTGCGCGATTTAGACGACGATGTGGAGTACCACAGGGACGCGCGCATCGTCAGTGGTGAAGCGGAAGAAACCGTCAAAGCCCGAAACGCAATCTGCGTCGTGACGGCGGGCACCAGCGACCTGCCCGTGGCGGAGGAGGCAGCCTTAACGGCAGAAGTGCTCGGCAACAAGGTCGTACGCGTCTATGACGCGGCGTCGCGGGACTGCACCGCCTGCTCTCCAGAGCTGGAACCTCTCATCGCGCCAATGCCATCGTCGCCGTCGCAGGCATGGAGGGCGCTCTCGCCAGCGTCATCGGCGGTCTTCGTGGACTGCCCTGTCATCGGCGTTCCCACAAGCGTTGGGTACGGCGCCAGCTTTCACGGCATTTCCGCGCTATTGTCCATGCTCAATTCCTGCGCCAGCGGCGTATCTGTCGTCAATATCGACAACGGCTTCGGCGCGGGTTACATCGCATCGCAGATCAATCACACCGGCTTTGCCGCTTATAAGGAGGAAGAAAAAATGAAGATCCTGTATTTTTGACTGCTTTTTCCGGCATCAGCGGAGACATGACCATGGGCGCGCTGCTCGACGCGGGCGGCGATGCGGGAAGCCCCTCAAGCGCGATCTGGCCAAGCTCAATCTGGGCGACGCCTTCCACCTGCACATCCAGAAAAAGCTCAAAAACGGCGTGATGAGCACCCATGTGGACGTGGCGACCGATCATGTTCACGGCGACCACGATCATGAGCATCACCATGACCACGACCACGATCACGATCATGAGCATCACCATGACCACGATCATGACGAACATGACCACGACCATGACCACGATCATGACGAACATGACCACGAGCATGACCACGATCATGACGAACATGACCACGAGCATGACCACGACCACGATCATGAGCACGACCACGATCATGAGCATGAGCACGACCACGACCACGACCCGACCATGAACATCATCATGACCATGAACATGAGCATGACCACGACCATGAGCACGAGCACGACCATGACCACGGGCACACCCATGAGCACGTTCACCGCGGGCTTTCCGACGTGACGGCTGTGATCGAGCAGAGCGGTCTGGAGCCGGAGGTCAAGGAGACGGCCAAGAAGATCTTCCGCACGCTGGCCGAGGCGGAGGCCAAGATGCACGGCACGACGGTGGACGAGGTGCACTTCCACGAGGTGGGCGCGATCGACGCGATCGTGGATGTGTGCGGCGCGGCGATTCTGCTGCACCAGCTCAAGCCCGACCGCATCGTCTGCTCGAAGATCAACGTCGGCACGGGCTATGTGCAGTGCGCGCACGGCCTGTTCCCGGTGCCCGCCCCCGCCGTGGCGGAGATCCTGCGCGGCGAGCCTTCATGGGGCCGGGACGCGGTGAGCTCTGCACCCCCCACGGGCGCGGCGATCGTCAAGACCATGGCCGATGAGTTCGGCCGGATGCCCGTGATGGAGGTCGAATCGGTCGGCTACGGCGCGGGGCGTGCGCGAGATGGATACCCTGAACGCGCTGCGCGTCTTCATCATCGGTCACGACACAAAAAGCGTAGCCCCTGAGGTGGCCCGTGCTGGCTGCCAACATCGACGACATGACGGGCGAGGCCTTCGGGTATCTGATGGAGCGCCTGATGGCGGAGGCGCGCTGGACGTGTCCTTCGTGCCGATGACGATGAAAAAGCCGCCCCGGCCTGATGGCGCAGGTGGTGGCCGGGTTGAGGACGAGGAAAAGCTGGGCAACCTGCTGCTGAACGGTCCACCACCTTGGGGGTGCATCTCGCATGCGCCGCATGATGCAGAAGCGCCGCTTTGAAAGGGTTTCGACCGAATACGGCGAGATCACGGTCAAGATTGCGGAGGGGCACCGGCCGCGCCTGCCCGGAATACGAACAGGCGGCGGCGCGCTGGCGCGCGAACCATGTGCCTTATTTGAACGTTTACAATGCAGCGATGAGCGCGTATGAATGCAGCAAGGGTGAGGACGGGCTCTGAAACGAATGATAAGAAGGAGGCAATGCGATGATGGAGCGGCAGGTATTGGTGGTGAGCACCGGCGGGCGCGAGGGCTTTTGCGATGGTGCGCGGCATCCGCAGCGCGGGCGTTTTCTGCGTGCAGACGCAGGCCGGGGCGAAGCTTGAGATTCCGGAAGAGACGCGCGGCGCGGTGGTGATCGGCGCGGCGGACGACGCGGTGCGCAGCAGCATCGACGCGCTGCGTGCCAAAGGGGCTGCCGGTGCTGGCCTTCGGCAGGGGGCGTGCGCATCGCTTTGCGAAGCGCTGGGCGGTGAGATCACCGGCCACGCCGTGACGAGCCAGCTCAAGGACGTGCATTTTGCCAACATCGGCGTCTGCTCCGGTGTGGACGGCGGTATGCGCATGATCGACAGCGCGAATACCTCTCGCTGCCGCAGGGCTGCCGCACGCTTTCGGTCTGTGAGGGCGCGACCATCGCCTTTGACGACGGAAAGGGCGAGAGCGCGGGCTTCCAGTTCATCCCGGAGGCGCACGACGTCGAGGCCAGCGAGATCATCGGCAACTTCCTGTGGAACGTGCTGCATTTGGAGCCGAATTACAACTGCGAGAGCTTTTATCGAGCAGACGGTGCGGAAATCCGCGCAGCGGTGGGCGACGAGGCAGGCGGTCTGCGTGCTCAGCGGCGGCGTGGATTCCACCACGGCGGCGTGCCTGGCGCGGCGCGCGGTGGGCGACCGGCTGCACTGCCTGGTGATCGACAAGGTCTGGAGCCGGACGGCGAGGTGGGCGCATCCGTTCGCTGATCGGCAAAGGGCTGGGATTGGAGATCCGCCAGATCAACGCAGCCGGGCGCATGATGGACCAGCTGCAAGGCTGCGTCACGCCCGAATCAAGCGAAAGGCCGTGGCGCAGTTCATCAGCGACCGCATTGCGGACGAGGCGGCGCGGCTGGGCGGGCGCGTGACGGTGATCCCGCGCGACGAACTATCCCGACGTGCTGGAGGGCACGCATCCAGCGCCCTGCCGGGGGACATCCCCTTTGCGGAGCCGCCGCTGAGCTGTTCAGGACGAGGTGCGCGCGGTGGCGGCGGCGCTTTCCGTGCCGGAGGAGATCTGCCAGCGGCAGCACTACCCAGCGCGGGCATTGCGCTGCGCTGCATGGGCGCGGTCAATGCGCAGAAGCTCTCCATTCTGCGCGCGGCGGATGCGATTTGCAGGAGACGGTGGCGGAATCCGGTCTGAAAAAGCCCAATCTGCGGGCCTTCGTCGTGCTGACGGACTTTGCCGAAGCCTTCCAAAGCGTGCGCCCGCTATGTGCTGGCGCTGCGCGTGGTACGGGCACGAGCGAAGAGCGCCCCATGTGCTGCGCCTGCCGCAGGACGCGGCGGAACGCGCGGCAGCCAGGATGCTGTCCGAAGTGCCCAACGTCTATCGCGTCCTCTACGATTTGTCGCCCATTCCGCCGGCGCGGGTGGAGTGGGAATAATAGCAAAAGCGTGCCCGGCGAAAGTTTGCCGGGCGCTTTTTGTTCTGCGGGGCAGCGGGATTTGTGGTATAATAAAGAGAGTAAGCGCGAAAGAAGGTGGAAGAATGGCGGAGTTTTATGCCCACGAACGGGTGGCCAAGCGCGCGGCGGAGCTGATCGGAGAGCACGGCGGCGGGCGCCCCTCGGCCTTTTTGACGGGCGCGGGAAGGGCCGGACCCGATGTTCTTCCACGGCTTCTGGCGCTGCAAGGCGCGGGGGCTTCCTTCCGCAAGCTGGGGCTGCACCTGCACGCGGTGCGCTGCCCGGAGTTCCTCTGGGAGCTGGTCGCGGGCGCGAGACAAGCGTGCAGAAGGCCTATACGCTGGGCTTTTTACGCACTATGCGCTGGATCAGATTCTGCATCCTTATATTTATGACCAATGCCGCAAGGGGCAGAATTTCGGCTACACGCGGCGGCCACGGCGTCTGCTGGAACAGGCGATCGATGCGACGCTGTACTTAAAGGACACGGGCGCGCGCTGGGGCATGGGCCGCCGATGAAGCGGACTTCGGCGTGTTTCTGATCGATAAGCAGGAGGAAAAGGAGATCGACGAGCTGCTCTGCGGCGCGGTCTACCGGGCGTATGCGCCGCTGCGCGTGCGCGCGCGGGCAGTTCCGCGAGGCGTTCGGCACCTGCACGGCTGGGCAAAGCGATTCATCTCGCACCCCGTCCTTCAAGCGGAAGCTCCTGGCGCGGGAAAAACGCTGCACATGAAAATCTGCTGACCTCCCGCTGTGCGCCCACGGTGCGCTGCCCACCTGCCACTACGCCGGATGACCTTTCCCACCGGGAATGGCGCGACGCGCAGGCGCCCGACGTACCGGCGGGACAGCGTGTACGAGCTGCTCGACCGCGCCGAGCGCCGCGCAGCGGAATCACATGGGACTGCGTGCAGGGCGTTTGGGACGGCATCGCGCAAAGGCCGATGAGCTGTTTGCGCTGATGAAGAACCGCAGCTACAACAGCGACGCGCCGAACAGCTCGCGGGACGGCAGGGCGTGAGGGGGACGAAGGGACGTCTGACGGAAAGGGGTTGCCCCAAAGGGGGAGAATTTTCCCTAGTTCGTTCAAAGAACACTAGACCCTTTGGTGAAATGACAGCCCCTTCAGTCTGCTGCGGCAGCCAGCTCCCCCACCGAAACGCTCGCTTTGGGACGTTCCGGTGTTGCGGTCGATGTTTTGTGAAAAGGCCATACCATGGCCTTTTTCTGCCGCAAAACGCCTTCGACCTTCGCCGCTTTGCGGCCTGCGAAAGGGCCAGCCGAGGGTAACCCCTCAGTCTGCTGCGGCGGACAGCTCCCCTTACACAGGGGGGGCGAGGGTAACCCCCTCAGTCTGCTACAGCAGCCAGCTCCCTCACTGCAGGGGGCCAGTACCCTCAGTCTGCTAAAACCTACACAGGGGGCGAGGGTAACCTCGGTCTGCTACGCAACCAGCTCCCCTTACAGGGGGGGCGAGGGTAACCTCAGTCTGCTACGCACAGGGGGGCCAGCTCCCCCATTCTTCGCACCGACTCAGCTCTTTGAGCTGTTCCGGTGTTACGGTCGGCTTATTTTCCGAAAAGAGTACACAGTACTCTTTTCTACAAAAACGCTCGACCTTCAGCCGCTTTGCGGCCTGCGGAGCCGAGGGGCAACCCCTCAGTCCGCTGCGGCGACAATTCTCCTTGAGAAGGGGAGCTAATTGAAAAATAACCCGGCGTGACCGAAACGGTTACGTCGGGTTGGCGTTTTTGGGGATGAAGGGAATAGGGGGATCGAAGCCGATCACCGAGCCGTCGGCGCGCGGTTCGGTAGCGCCGACCCAGCTTTCGCCTTCGCCTGCGCGGGCGATGATCTCTGGCCGCGGCCGTACTGCCCGCCGGTAATCACGCGCTGATCTCGTGGCGCGGCGGCGCAGCGCGTCCACCACAGCGGGGTTAAAGCCCGGCTCCAGGTCGAAGCAGGCCCTCGTTCCAGCAGAAGCGCGGCGCGTCGGCGCGGCCTGGGGGTTCAGCCCCTCGTCCAGCAGATGCACCATCACCTGCGCGCCGCCTGCGGCTGCATATAGCCGCCCATGATGCCGGGAAAAGGGGCCGACCGGCTGCCCGTCGCGGTGAGGAAGCCGGGGATGATCGTGTGGTAGGGGGTATTTGCGCAGGGGGCGGCCTCGTTGGCATGGCCGGGCTGCATCGAGAGCACGCGCCGCGGTCCTGCAGGCAGATGCCCGTGCCGGGGATGGTCACGCCGGAGCCCCTGATACAGGCTCTGGATCATCGAGATGCTGTTGCCCGCCCGTCCGCGCAGCAGAAATACACCGTGTCGCCCTTGAGCGGCGAACCGTGGGCGTAGACCTTTGCCTCGTCCCGTGATCAGCGCGGCACGGCTCCTGGCGTACTCTTTGGAAGCTGCTGCGCCGGGATGCGTAGGAACGCCGGGTCGGCAATGGTGCAGCGCGTCGGCAAAGGCCAGCTTGACCGCCTCCATCTGCATATGCACTTTTTCCACGGGATCCGCGCCGTGCAGCGCGTCCAGTATGTTCAGCGCGATCCGGCGCGGTCTGCCGTTCGGCGGCTCCCGCTTCGTATCCGCGGAAGGAGGTTACTTAACCACAGGCTCACGCGCGCGGCGCATAGGCCGCCAGATCCTCCGCCCGCAGCGTGCCGTTCGTCCGGCGGCTGTAGGCGTCAATGGTCAGGCCAGTTCGCCCTCGTAAAGGTCGCGGCGTCGGATTCCCGCCAGCCTGCGCAGCGTACCGCCCATTGCATCCGGGGGCAAAGAGGTCGCCCGCACGGAATATCTTCTTGTTCGGATTGAATGCCTTGACCCATCATCAGCAGGGGCTTGCCGTCAAAGACCTGGTGAAGTGATTGAGGATGGGCGCGTTGGAGAAAGCGCGTAGCCCTGCGTCAGCTCTATGGCAGGGGGCGAACAGCTCGGCCATGGGGCGGGTGGCATAGCGCTCGTGCAGCGCCGCCCAGCCCGCGGGCGCGCCGGGCACCGTCACCGGCAGCCAGCCTGGTTGGGGATGCGGTCAAAGCCCTCGGCCTTGACGCGCTCCCGCGTCAGCAGCGCCGGGGAAAACCGCTGGAATTGAGCCCCGCCAGCTTTTCGCCCTTCATCGAGACGATGGCGAAGCAGTCGCCGCCCACGCCGTTGTTGGCGGGATCGACCACGGTCAGCGCCGCGGCGGTCGCCAGCGCCGCGTCCACGGCGTTGCCGCCCCTCGTGCAGAATCTTCAGCCCCTGCCTGCGTGGCCAGCGGGTGTGACGAAGCCACCATGCCGCGGTGGCCGTAGAGCAGATGGCGGCGGGAGGCATAGGGATAATACTGCGGATCAAACATTGTCTTTCCCCCTGAATTTCTCTCTTTATGCGGGCGTCAGGACTGCGCCTGCTCCCATTCTTCGTAAAGGTCTGCGATTTTCTTTTTGCAGGTCGTTGTATCGCTTGTTCATGCTCTGCGCCCGGGCGTTGTCCTGATAGGCCTCCGGGTCGCTCATCTCATTTCCAGCTTCGTCATCTGCTCTTTCCAGATCGGTGATCTGCGTCTCAGGTTCGCGATGCGCGCCTTTTTCGCGCCGCGCAGCCTCGATGGCGGCCTTTTTCGCGCTTTTTTCTCCTCGCGCAGGGCGGTCTTGGTCTTTGCGGGGCAAGCTCCTCCTCCGGCGCGTTCTTCTGCGCTTTCGAGGTAGTCGTCGTAGTTGCTCCAAATATTCCGTCACGCCGTCCGGCTCCATCACCAGCACGCGGTCGGCGATGCGGTTGATGAAATAGCGGTCGTGGGAGACGGTCAGAATCGTCCCCTCAAAGCCGAGCAGCGCGGTTTCAAGCATCTCGCGGCTGTCCATGTCCAAGTGGTTGGTGGGCTCGTCCAGGATCAGGAAGTTATCCTGCCGCAGCATCAGCTTTGTCAGCAGCACGCGCCCGCGCTCGCCGCCGGAGAGCGTCGAAACCGGCGCCAGCACGTCGTCCCCCGTGAACAGGAAGCCAGCCAGCGCGTTGCGGATGGGGGTCTGCTCCATGCGCGGGAAATCGTCCCACACCTCGTCCAGCACGGTCTTATCGGGGCTCAGGCCCTCCTGCTGCTGGTCGTAGTAGCCGACCTCCACGCCGGAGCCGAAGCGCACCTCGCCCGTGTCGGGCCTCTCCCGCCCGGTCAGAATCTTGAGCAGCTGCCACGCCGTTTGCGCCGAGCAGCGCGATGCGCTCCCCCGCGCGGACATGGAGGTTCAAATCGTGAAAGAGCCGCCGCGCGCCGAAGGACTTGGAAAGATTTTCGCACATCAACACGTCGTTGCCGTGCCGCGCCCGGCGTGGAAGCGGAAATAGACGTTGTGCTCCCTCCACGGGCTTGTCCACGCGCTCGATCATGTTCAGGCGCTTTTTCGCGGCTCTTGGCCTTGATGTGCGCCGCCTCGGTGTTGTAGGCGCGGAACTGCGCGATGATGGCCTCCTCGCGCGCGATTTCCTTCTGCTGGAGGGTGTATTCCTTCATGCGGCGCACCATGACCTCCTCGCGGAGCTTTAAAAGTAGCGCGTGTAGTTGCCCTCGTATTGCTCGATGCGCCCGAAGGACAGCTCCGCAATCGAGTTGCACACCGCATCGAGGAAATAGCGGTCGTGCGACACGACGACGACCGCGCCCTTATAGGCGCGCAGATAATCCTCCAGCCACTGCATGGAGTTGAGGTCGAGGTGGTTGGTCGGCTCGTCCAGCAGCAGCAGGTCGGTCTTTGCCAGCAGCAGCTTGCCCAGCTTCAGCCGCGTGCGCTCGCCGCCGGAGAGGGAGGCAACCGTCTGCTCATACTGCGCGGAGGTAAAGCCCAATCCGGTCAGCACGCCCTGCAGGCGGGAGCGCCAGGCGTAGCCGTCCTCTTCCTCAAAGCGGTCGGTCAGGCGCTGTATTCCTCCGAAAGGCGCGCAAAGCCCTCCGGGTCGCTCTCATGGATCTCGCCCATGCGCGCTTCTATCTCCCGCAGCTTTTCCTCCATGCGGAAGGTGTCCTCAAAGCAGGTCTCCATCTCCTGCCAGACGGTCAGCGGCGAGGTCAGGTCGTCCAGCTGCGTGTGGTAGCCGATGCGCAGCCCGCGCGTCATGCTCAGCGTGCCGCCGTCATAGTGGTCCTTGCCCGCGAGGGGATTTTCAGCAGCGTGGACTTGCCCGATCCGTTGCTCCCCACCAAGCCCACGCGGTGGCGGTCCTGCACGGTGAGGTTGATTCCCTTGAGCACTTCGTTCACGCCGAAGGATTTGGTCAGTTGGTTGGTTTGCATCACGATCATGGCGGGGATTCCTTTCCGTATGACAAGGCCCGCGAAAAACCGGGCGGGCCGCAAAAAATAAAGATCTCTTTTCCATTTTATCATATCTGCCCCCATCCCGCCACGGCTTTCGGGCCTTCTCTTTGGCAGGCCGCAGGCGTGGAAAGAGCTTCCCCCTTGCGCTTGTGAAAAATTTGGCGTATGATACAGTTATATCCTTGGAAACAACGGGTATAAGGAGGAAGAACGACGATGCGCACGAGAGTCGCGGTCATGGCCATCATTGTGGAAAAGCCGGGAAGCGGTGGAGCAGATGAACACGCTTTGCTGCACGGCTACGCCCTTTATCATCGGCCGGATGGGCATCCCGCACCGGCAGCGCGGCATCAACCTGGTGTCTCCGTGGCGCTGGACGCGCCGCAGGACGCGATCTCGGCGCTGGCCGGAAAACTCGGCAACGTCGAAGGACTGAGCGTCAAAACCGCCTATTCAAACGTGTTTGAGGACGAATAAAAAAACGTCCTAAAAGCGAAGGAGACGGCAGGTTGACCATAAAAAACCCCCTCTGACCGGAAAGAGCGATCTGACCGGCAAGAAAGGAGCAAAAAAAACATGGCGATCTATAACCCCAAATCCCTCAGGGCGGAGGGAATTCATCCACGATCAGGAGATCCTGGACACCATCGCCTATGCCGAAGCCAACAAGCGCAACGTCGAATTGATCGACGCGATTCTCGACAAGGCGCGCCCGCGCAAAAGCGGCAATGGCGTCACCTGCGCGGGGCTTGACCATCGCGAGGCGTCAAATGGTGCTGCTCGCCTGCGACCTCCCGACGACAAGATCGAGGAGATGTACAAGCTCGCCAACGAGATCAAGCTGGCGTTCCTACGGCAACCGCATCGTGATGTTCGCGCCGCTGTATCTTTCCAACTACTGCGTCAACGGCTGCGTTTACTGCCCCTATCACCTCAAAAAACAAGCACATCGCCCGCAAAAGCTTACGCAGGACGAGGTGCGCGCCGAGGTCATCGCATTGCAGGACATGGGGCATAAGCGCCTGGCGATCGAGGCGGGCGAGGATCCCGTCAACAACCCCATCGAATACATCCTCGACTGCATCAAAAACCATCTATTCTGTCCACCACAAAAAAACGGCGCCATCCGCCGGGTGAACGTGAACATCGCGGCGACGACCGTGGAAAACTACCGCAGGCTCAAGGAAGCCGGCATCGGCACCTTACATCCTCTTTTCAGGAAAACCTATAAAAAGAGAGCTATTTGCAGCTGCACCCCACCGGCCCCAAGCAGTGTCGACTACGATTACCACACCGAGGCGATGGACCGCGCCATGGAGGGCGGTATCGACGACGTGGGTCTGGGCGTGCTGTTCGGCCTGGAGAGCTATCCATACAATTTGCGGGCTGCTGATGCACGCGGAACACTCGAAGCGGTGCACGGCGTGGGGCCGCACACCATCTCCGTGCCGCGCATCAAGCACGCGGACGATCATCGACCCCAGCGCCTTTGACAACAGCTCCGGACGAGCTGTTTGCCAAGATCGCTGCCTGCATCCGCATCGCCGTGCCCTACACCGGCATGATTATTTCCACCCGCGAGCGAAGCGGTGCGCAAAAAGATGCTGGATCTGGGCATTTCGCAGATCAGCGCGCGTCGCGCACGTCCGTGGGCGGCTATACCGAGGAGGAGCGCCCCACCGACACCGAGCAGTTCGACGTGTCCGACCAGCGCACGCTGGACGAGGTCGTGAATTGGGCTGATGCAGATGGGCTTCATTCCGTCCTTCTGCACCGCCTGCTACCGCGAGGGGCGCACCGGCGACCGCTTCATGAGCCTGTAAGACGGGCAGATTCAGAACTGCTGTCACCCCCAACGCGCTGATGACGCTGACGGAATACTCGTGGATTACGCAAGCGACGAGACGAAGCAGGTCGGCTTTTTGACCACGATCGCGCGGGAGCTGGAAAAGATCCCGGAAGGGAAAGGTGCGCGCCATCGCCCGCGAGAACATCGAAGCCATCAAGGCCTCCAACCGCCGCGATTTCCGGTTCTGATCCTTTGCAGCCGCAAGCGGAAGGGAATCCTCCTGACGGGGGAATTCCCTTCCGCTTTTTGCCGAATGATGTATAATGAGAGCAACCGAATCTTTTTTGATCTTTTTTGAAACAGAAAAAAGAAATGAGGTGACTCAACCATGAGACTCGGCATCTCCCACGTGACCCCGCATGAAACGCCGGAGCAGTGGGCGGCGGAGCAGCGCGCGCTGAGGCTTTCCGCCGTGGTGTTCCCGGTGGATTACACCGCGCCCGATTCCGTGATCGCCGCCTATGCCGACGCGTGCAAAAAGCAACGATCTGCTCATCGCGGAGGTCGGCGCGTGGAGCAACCCCGTGGCCGAAAACGCCGCCGAGCGCCAGGCCGCGCTGCAAAAGTGCAAAGGCCAGCTGCGCCTGGCGGGAGGAGCTGGGCGCGCGCTGTCAACATCGCGGGGGGCGTTTCGCCGGCAGCCGCTGGGACGGCTTCCACCGCGCCACCCACTACACCCCGAGGCCTTCGAGGCCACGGTCGCTTCCATCCGAGACATCCTCGACGCCGTCCGCCCGACGCGCACGGCCTACTGCATGGAGGCCATGCAGTGGATGATCCCCCGATACCCCGCAGCAGTACCTCGACCTGATGCACGCCGTGAAATCCCGCGACGCCTTCGCCGTCCACATCGACGTCACCAACTGGGTCTACTGCCCGCGCACGCACCTTTACAACCGCGAGTTCATCGACGAGGTGTTCGATCTGCTCGGCCCGCAGGTGCGCAGCTGCCACCTGAAGGACTCTAAGCTGCACGAGGCATGACCTGCCTGCTGGAGGTGAGGTTCCCGTCGGCTTGGGCGGGCTGGACAGGCACTACATCGCCCGCGCCGAAGCCGTGAACCCCGAAATGCCCATGATCATCGAGCACTTGAAAAACCGACGAAGAATACCGCAGGGCCATCGACCGCGTGCTGGCCCATGCCGCACCGGTAAAGGGAGTCGCTTCTCCCAAACTCGATGGGAACGGCGGGAGCATCAACCCCTCCGTCACAAAGTTTCAGTTGAAGCAATCTTCGCCACAGGAGTGCGGTCGTTACCCGATGGCTCTGTAGTGAGTTGTCAATGTGGAGTGCATCGAGTGCTGTTCTGGGGGCATCTCAAAAAGAGGGCAACCTCCAAATCCGGTTGGCGCGATCCACCTCCTCTCTTTTTGCTATTGCGGGGAGCGAAGGTACGCCGTTCCCTTTGCCTCCCCGTGGTGCGGGGAGCCGTCACCGAAGGTGACTGGCGTAAGGCTCCCTTCTCGACCTTCCCCATGTTTTTCACAATCTCTTCCAAAGCCTGGGTTTTCGCCATCCGCCGCCAGCCCCTGCCGACGGGAACACGTCGGCCTC
>VOFK01004339.1_pt1 | contig 17136 bp, 25 predicted proteins | sample 5384121 | NCBI WGS metagenome assembly VOFK01 (sample SAMN12384730, study PRJNA508395) | human gut metagenome | isolation source: healthy gut J | host: Homo sapiens
CGCTTCGGCATCCGTGTTTGTATCAAGATTAACACAACCGTAGGTATTGAGTGGCGAAATCATCGGTGAGTCTGATGCAAGATTGTTGATATTACTGTGCCATTGGCTAAGTTGGATAAGATAGGGTCGGGCCAATGTCAATGCCGCCGTTGAAAGTTGAGAAAGGCATCAGTGACGAGAGTAAAGCCATCGCCAAACTGCAACCTATCATTTTTGTTGAGCGGAAAGTAATGAAGAGGAAACTTCCTGCAACTCTGGAAGGAAGTTCTTGCTGCCCAGCGAGTATTCCGGATTCTGAAGTGTGCGGTGGAGCAGCGAAATTTATCCTTTCCACCTTAAAGAACTTGGCTGAAGAACGAAATCGAGCTGGATTTGACATTGGCCCGTGGCTTGAATTACCGGTGCCATCTTCGAAGTAGGCGCTGGATGTGCAAATCGGTAGTATTACTGGTGGAGGACATTACGGTATGTCCGGTGTCAGTGGTGTCGGTATCTCGTTCGGTGCAGACCGTATCTTTGATGTGCTGAACCAGCTTGACCTTTATCGAAGCGACGGTACTCAGTTACTGTTTATCAACTTTGGTGAAAAAGGCCATCTCAATGAAATGAATGAAGAGGTGACATTGAAAAATATGGAGACCGGAGGCAGAAAAATGGTCACTCCCCAAGAGCTGGTTAGCGACTAAAATTATAAAAACTGAAATACATTTAAAAAGCTGCTTGCTCCTTATATTATAGCACAAATATAGGTATTTGTAATAGTGGCGTGGAAAAATGAAACATCCTGCATTTTATCTTTGTACTATTGTTCCTGCTCTATATGGGCAGTTGCATTCTACAAAATTATTCCATAGAGGAGCTGCTGGAATAGAAGGAATTCAAGTCAAATCACTACCTTTGTCGGCAAAACATACTGCCGATGATACTTTATTTTACCGCAACCGGCTCACGCTGGATTTAAGCAGGCCTGATACCGCAGAGCTGTCAAAGCTGACAGAGTGGGTATTGTTTTCCGGTGCACTCATGGTAGCTGCCCCCGTGTCTTGATTGATTTTTGTCGCAGCTCCGGTTGCCGGACCGTCGTTATCGCTGCGCCGTGTACATGCGGGGACGATGCGGGAAAGGGAAACGCGAACCGCCTGGCGGAATATTCCGTTGATGCAGCTCTGAATTGTTGCAATGCCCATCACCTACGTACCGATGTTCTCCGACTTGGACGATGAGCGCTTTTGCCGTAAGAAGATAGAGAATGCACGGCATGCCATGCTTCGATTGCAAGTGGGATGTCATTGCACGGAAAAGCGTTTGAGTGTGCATGAAGGCAGTGCCGCCTGGTTGAAAACGTATGTAGTGAACCTTTGTTTGTACGTTTCACCATTGGCGCGGGCGATTTCGTAGAGGAAGCTGGGCTGTGTCTCTTGCGAATATGCAGAAAGTCTTTGTCCGGTGGTGGGCAATATCAGGATGGTGGTCCGGTGGGGAAAGCAGTGCATTCACCGTATTACGGCGTGCCTGCATGCTTTATCCCTGCAGGTGATACAGTATGGAAAAACGACATGGAAGAAGCGGGCGAAAAATTTTGCTGACCGACTACTTATAGGCTATCGGGATATCAACTTGTCCTTCAATAGGCATTCAGTACCTCATCGCGTAGGCTGCGGGCTATCGGTATCTTTGTATCCCTATGATGAGCATTTCCCCTCTATGGCTTGTATTTTTGCTTGTCTGCACAATGTAGCTGGTGTATTGCATAAACAGGTTGTCGGCAGGAATTTAATGCAAACTTTAGGGAGAATAGTGATTTCCTTTTGAGGAGGAAGTACAATGTAGTTGCTCATACTTTCTATGAACAGAATATCCTTGATGGTCACCTCTTTGAGCAGTTTGTCTTTACGAAGAGGTAAGGCTCGGGAGTGGATTCTGCTCTTTCTGTAGCAGTTCATGCATTCTGTTCACCGCTTTCAAAAAGCGGTCGAAGGAAATGGGCTTGAGCAGATAATCGGTTACATTCAGCTCATATCCTTTCAATGCATACTGCTCGTAGGCTGACGTGATGATGACTTTGGGAGGATTATGGATACCGCTTAGAAAAATCAATGCCGTTGATGGGCATTTCTATGTCCATAAACAGCAACTCTGGCTGTTCTCAACAGCTCGTTCAGTTGCAGGGCGTTCTCGCATTCTCCTGTCAAAAGTCAGGAAATCTTTTTCAATGTAACCGCGCAATCCCTTTGCGTGCAATCGGTTTATCGTCGGTTATCACCACATTTTATTTTCATGGGGTTGTCAGTTCAATGGTGAGTTCTGCAAAGAAAGTGTTTCTTCTCTGACATATCTTTTAATAGGTGTCTTCGCCGGGATATAGAATCTGCAGGCGCTTCTTCATGGCTTCTTCACCCCAGGCCACTGCTCTTTTACGGTGATTGCCGGCTGGTGAGTTCTGAAAACAAGCTTATTTTCAATAGCTTTCAAGCGAAAAGTGAATCCAATAGGCTCCGCTGACATATTTGAAGGCATTTTCTTAATAGAGGCTGGAATAGGAGAGGATGAATCTCCTGCGTGGAGTTCCGTCGTATTGAAGTCTGTAAGAAGCTCGTTCACTCATCCGTAATCGCTGAAATTGGATGTATGCTTCCAGATAGTCGAGTTCTGCTTTACGGTTACTTTCTGCTTTGATGTCAACAGTTGATAGCGCAACAGTTCGGAAAGTAGTCAATGGAGTGCTTGGCCTGCATGTTGAGTTCTATCTGGAAATAGATGGTGTTCAGCGCATTGAAAAGGAAATGCGGATGATATTGTGATTTCAGTAGTTTGAGTTCTGTATCCACTGCTCGTTTCTGGAGCTTTTTCCAACAGCAAGCTCTGGTGCTGGTAGTAATTGACATTTTGTTGCCGGATGATTGTATAGTATAGTACGTTGAGGGGGAACATAGATAATATTGACTAAGATATAGTCACTTTGAGATAGGTTGTCCTAATTTTATGAGTCCCAACGCGTAGGTGATTGATAGGGGGTAACGTTGGTCGTTATGAACAGTCCGATTGTTATGTACGAATACTCTTTGCCTATGGATATTTCTTTTCTGAATATGTATTTATGAAAAGATGTTCCTGAGGCAGTAATCCAATATATAGCAAAGTAATAAGGAAAAAAGCACGTGCTGAAGTTAAGTCAGGCCACCACTGGTTCCCCATGAAGGGTCCGTTGCCAGCCTCAGGAAATAGAACCCAATTACTCCCAGGGATGTGGAGATAACGCAGGAAATGCTTCGGTATCTGAATTGTTTTAACTGGTTACAAATTTATTCGTTTACTTTCACTTATACTACTTTAGTACCCCGGTGTCTCCCTTTGTGGAAATCTGGAAAAGATGCCTCCAGTTTCATCTGCATTTTCTCTTATACCAACTTTGCTGGGTGGTGCTGAAAGCCATCTATGTGTATGTGGCGGAGAGGAATAGCACTGGCAAGAGGCGTAATGTCCCCCGTGGTCACCTGAACATATTTTTGCTGATTCCCCGGATACGGACGTGGGGGAGATGATTGCTGTCCCACAGACGTTGTCTTTCCGTTCCAATAACCGTTGCTTTCGCTGTCCATCCCCTTGAACGAATGCAGTTGGTGGCCTAGCATGGGGAGTAAACTTTTTGTTCCGGTATTCGTCCCCATCCATTTGCCAGGCTCCTTTTTATTTCAATGTTTATCACTCCCGTTTTTCCGGCTGCATCGAGATGGGAGGACGGATTGTTTATCGTTCTATTTTCTCCACTGTCGACGCCAAGTACTTCTAAAGCTAGTTATCAGCGTTCTCACGCTCAGATAGGTTGTTTCCCATTCATCAGATACATTGATCCTCCTTGTCCGTCAGCAGAATATTGCCGTTGCTTTAAAGAACGCCACAATCTGTCTCAATGCGTCTTACAGATTGCCTTGTGCACGAAGAAATGGAAGCCGAGAGGTTGCAGACCGTTTTCTCGGCCTTCATCTCTACACCAACTTTGTGCAGTAACGGTGATACCAATGAGAATCTTCCTCCATAAAATCCCTGCAGAGGCCCAGTTGCCAATTGGCCGATGGTAGCATGGTGCTGTATGAAAGAAGATGGTTGCCAACAGGATAAGTGCAGAAAGGCCTGTCTACAAAGAAGTGTGTGGCGAATTCCATAATCACCGGGGATAGTGAACAGGCAATAATGCTGCTGCATGCCGTCAGTGATACAGACAATGCTACATCTCCTTTGGCTATCATGGAGAAAGATGTTGGATGAGCTCCCGCCTGGCGAGCAGGCTATGAGTATGATGCCGATAGAGAGAGAGAGAGGTTCGAGCTTCTGGAAGACATGTCCAGCAAATGCCAGTGTCAGCGAAGTAGTAGATGATTTGGCCTCTGCCAGCCCGGCAATACTGCGAGGGCGTGAAACAGTAAAGTGCCTTCGGCTTTGTGGGTCACAGTCAGTTCAAAACAAACATCAATAAGGCAGAATGGGGGAGTGACCATCCATACGTGCGTTCATAAAGTCAAATCATTTTTGAGGCTGCAAATATAGCATTAGCCGTTTTATTCTTTGCCATTTTGTCAGTTTAAATCTGCCAAACGAACAGCTTTGCCTTTTGGCACGCTTTTCGTAAGTTCTTTATCGCTTGTATAAAGCAGTATTACTATTAATAATGCAAATGTATAACATATAAAAAATAAAGAATTATGAACATTAAACCATTGGCAGACAGAGTGCTGATACTCCCTGCACCTGCAGAAGAAAAGACAATCGGCGGTATCATTATTCCTGATACGGCAAAAGAAAAACCTTTAAAAGGTGAAGTTATAGCAGTTGGCAACGGAACTAAAAGACGAAGAAATGGTGTTGAAGGTTGGTGACACAGTGTTGTATGGCAAATATGCCGGAACAGAACTGGAAGTTGAAGGAACCAAATACCTTATCATGCGTCAGAGCGATGTGCTCGCTGTTTTGGGATAATTAGTAATTTATAGTTTGTAAATTTCTAAATTAGATAAACATTATGGCAAAAGAAATATTATTCAATATCGATGCCCGCGACCAATTGAAGAAAGGTATCGATACACTGGCAAATGCAGTAAAAGTAACGCTCGGCCCGAAAGGGACGTAACGTAATCATCGAAAAGAAGTTCGGCGCTCCCCACATCACAAAGACGGTGTAACGGTGGCTAAAGAAGTGGAACTGGCCGATGCTTACCAGAATACAGGTGCACAACTGGTTAAGGAAGTTGCTTCTAAGACAGGTGACGATGCAGGTGACGGTACAACTACTGCTACCGTATTGGCACAGGCCATTGTAGCCGAAGGCTTGAAGAATGTAACTGCCGGTGCAAGTCCTATGGATATCAAACGCGGTATTGACAAGGCTGTTGCCAAAGTGGTGGAATCCATCAAGAGCCAGGCTGAAAGGTAGGTGACAACTACGATAAAATCGAGCAGGTAGGTTCTGTATCTGCCAACAATGATCCGGTTATCGGTAAGCTGATTGCAGATGCTATGCGTAAAGTTTCCAAAGACGGTGTTATCACTATCGAGGAGGCTAAGGGGTACCGATACTACTATCGGTGTAGTAGAAGGTATGCAGTTCGACCGCGGTTATCTTTCTGCCTATTTCGTTACCAATACTGAAAAGATGGAATGTGAAATGGAGAAACCGTACATCCTGATTTACGACAAGAAGATTTCTAACTTGAAGGATTTCTTGCCTATCCTTGAACCGGCTGTACAAACAGGTCGTCCGCTGTTGGTAATTGCAGAAGATGTGGATAGCGAGGCTCTGACTACATTGGTTGTGAACCGTCTGCGTTCTCAGTTGAAGATCTGTGCAGTGAAGCTCCGGGCTTCGGCGACCGTCGTAAGGAAATGCTGGAAGATATTGCCGTATTGACAGGCGGTGTTGTAATCAGCGAAGAAAAAGGCTTGAAACTGGAACAGGCTACTATGAAATGTTGGGTACAGCCGACAAGGTAACTGTTTCTAAAGACAATACGACTATTGTGAACGGTGCCGGTGCAAAAGAAAATATCAAGGAACGTTGCGAACAAATCAAGGCTCAGATTGCTTCTACCAAGTCTGACTATGACAAGGAGAAACTGCAGGAACGTTTGCCAAAGTTGTCAGGCGGTGTAGCTGTTCTGTACGTAGGCGCTGCTTCCGAAGTGGAAATGAAAGAGAAGAAAGACCGTGTAGACGATGCTCTCCGCGCTACTCGTGCCGCTATCGAAGAAGGTATGTAGCCGGTGGTGGTGTGGCTTACATTCGTGCACTCGAAGCATTGGAAGGTTTGCAGGGGGTGACAATGCCGACGAAACTACCGGTATCGACATCATCAAGCGTGCCATCGAAGAGCCGTTGCGCCAGATTGTAGCCAACGCCGGTAAGGAAGGTGCTGTGGTAGTACAGAAAGTTCGTGAAGGCAAAGCCGACTTCGGTTACAATGCACGTACCGATGTTTACGAAAACCTGCACGCTGCCGGTGTGGTAGACCCTGCAAAGGTTACTCGTGTGGCTCTGGAAAATGCTGCTTCTATCGCAGGTATGTTCCTTACTACTGAGTGTGTCATTGTAGAAAAGAAAGAAGATAAGCCCGAAATGCCTATGGGCGCTCCCGGAATGGGCGGTATGGGCGGAATGATGTAATATCGTTTTCCCTTGATTTCTTAATCATATAAATTGACCGCGATGTCTTTGCATAAAGGCGTCGCGGTTTTTTTATGTTGGATAATATTGTTTCCTTTGCATATTCATTTCGATAATAAAACAGAAAAGACCATGAGAAGTTTTGCTTCAGATAATAATTCGGGGTGCATCCTTTGGTAATGGAAGCGCTGAGTAGGGCCAACCGGGACCATGCAGTGGGATATGGTGATGATGTATGGACGGAAGAGGCTGTCCGCAAAATCAGGGAAGCTTTTACCCGGATTGCGAACCGTTGTTTGTATTCAATGGAACCGGCAGCAATGCTGTTGCCTTTACAGTTATGCACGCGTCCTTATAATTCGGTAATATGTGCGGAAACTGCGCATATTTATGTAGATGAATGCGGCGCTCCTGCCCGCACATGACAGGCTGTCAGATTCGTCCGGTTGCCACTCCCGACGGAAAGCTGACTCCCTGAGTTGGTACGTCCTTATCTTTGTCATTTTCGGCGAGCAGCATCATTCCCAGCCGGGAGCTTTTTTATATCTCGCAATGTACGGAGCTGGGCACTGTCTACCGGCCCGATGAAAATCCGTGCGTTGACGGAACTGGCACACCGGCACGGCATGTACGTCCATATGGACGGCGCCCGTGTGGCAAATGCCCTCTGTGCGGCCCTTAACCTTAGCTTCAGGCAGTTGACGGTAGATTGCGGCATTGATATTCTTAGTTTTGGCGGAACGAAAAACGGGTTGATGCTTGGCGAAAGTGTAATTATCTTTAATCCGGCTTTTAAAGAAAGAGGCTTGTTTTGTACGCAAGCAGTCGGCGCAGCTCGCATCGAAAACTCCGTTACCTGTCCTGTCAGTTTACTGCTTATCTCACGGACGACCTTTGGTTGAAGAACGCTTCACACGCCAATCGTATGGCGCGCAGCTTTTTATGCTGGATTGAAAGAGCTGCCCGGAGTACGTTTTATGCAGAAAGTGGAAAGTAACCAACTGTTCCTGACAATGCCCCGTCCGGTAATTGACAACTTGTTGAAAGACTACTTCTTCTACTTCTGGAATGAAGAAGAGAATGAGATACGTTTCGTTACCTCTTTTGACACTACGGAACAGGATATAGAAGAACTGCTACACATTAGACGTTATTGTCATTAAGCGGTATTCATGTTTTTGCCATATAAAAAAGCCCCCGAACCTTCACAGGCAAGGGGCTTGATTTTAGACCTTTCCCTCTTTTTTTAGGGGTGAGGGGAAAGGCTTACTGAAAACAAACAGATTTATTCTTTACCTAAAATACCTTTGATTGATAACCTTTTTAACTAACCTTCTTTTATAATGCTGAATTTTGTCTTAATACCTATTGCTTCGAGTATGGGGTAAAGGTATAACCTTTACGTTTCAATGTTTTTATCAATTTATCCAAATAGCTGTTGTAAAATTTATCCGTACGGCGGTTGTCTGTTCGAAGTGTATCAGCATCAAATGTCCGTTCAGGCCCTCTTTTTTCTTCTCTACTTCCATGATTTTGTTGTAGATGAACTTGCTGCTCCGGTATTTCTGTCCCATATCGGGGGGTGGTATAATCTGCATTGCTCATGGTTCCGGGAGTATAGTTGACAACTTGTATTCCCATATTTTTTGCCCAGGCGGCTATCTCCTTGTTATAATATTCATAGGGCGGAATGTATATCGGGGCGTCTTTATATTCAATACCGGCCTTGCGCATGGTTTCGTAGCTTTTCAGCATGTCCTTTTCAAATTCCTCGCGGGTAACCAATAAGGAATCGCGGTTCTCCCACGGCATATAGAGCAGATGTCCGTAGCTATGGCTGCCTACCAGATGTCCTTCATCGAGCAGTCGTTTTACTATTTCGGGGTAAAGCTCGTAAAATTCGCCGGTAAAGAAGAAGCTTCCTTTGATACCGTGCCTTTTCAGGGTGCTGATAATGGCATCCGCGCCGTCAGCCTTATCGGCTGCTGTGAATACGAGGCTGATTTGTTTTTTAGACGGGTCGGTACGCACGATACCGCCATTGACGTATACATTTTTGTCTGCCGATGCACCTGCCTGTTTCATGCCTTCTTTCTGCATGGCAGAGATAATAGGTGAGGCAGGCGGTTCCGTCCATGGTCGGTTCATTGGTGGAATAGTCGTGGAGTGCATCGTGGTATACCATCAGCTCCGGTTGAAAGCGTTCGTAATCCCTGTCCGGGCGTACCGGGAATGCCGGTCATGTTTACCCCTCGCAGTCCCTCGAATATGCTGCGGTATACGGGGCCGTCTACCAGTCCGCCTGTCGTATTGCCTACGCCTGCATTGAGCAGGGGAGGAGTGGGGTTGCGAAGGATAATCGCCGTAAAGCGGCAGTTCCACAATCATGCTTGTTCCCCACGGATTGCAGCCGAACAGCCAGTCGCGGAGGGCTGCTTCCATTTCGGCATAAGTCTCATCGCCGGTTGTCTCGCGGTAGAGACGGCATTGCGTCAACATGGCAGTAGTCAGGTTGTTGGAACACCAGATGTAGGGAATACCGTGCAGGGAAAGGACTTTCGACTGCTTTCTCGTATGTGCGCTCAATACCGGTGCGCATGTTGCGGATAAACTCTTTACTGATGCGCGGGTTGTTTACAGTGGCCAGGTGGTAGTGTCCCATGTTCATGAACGGATACCATTGGTAATGGCGGGCGCTGTCGGCACCCATCCACGGGTGATGGGTTCGCGGCGTCCGTATTCGAGGGCTTTGCGACAGGTATTCCGGCTTGCCGGTAGCGTGGTATAGCTCCATGGCTCCGAGCTCCATATCGTCCGTCCAGTTGTCTTCTTCATAGATGTAGGGTGATTTTACGGAGGCGGTCTGGCATGTTCCCGGCTTCTTTACACCTTCCTGATAGGCGGCATCGGCTTTTTCACCGATTTCAGCGGCAAATTCGGGGTAAAACTCTTTCAGTATCCTGGCTCCCAGTGCAAAACAAGCGGCAAACTTGCCGGCTGTACTTGCTACGCCGGTGGTGGCATTGGTGAATTTTTCCGCGCACTTGCGGCTCTCCGCTGCAAAAAGTAAACGGGGGCGTCCTTTGCCCGGTCCGTAGCCATAATCCACCTCATCTTTATTGGGCAGGCGCATGCCGGCGTGGTCGCGGTCGTCGGCAATCTGGTTGTACAGTTCGCCCGGAGCGGGATTCATGCGGTTCAGCCAGTCCAGCCCCCATTTTATTATTTCGTCTACTATATCGGGGATGCCGTTTGCTTCCGGCAGTCCCGGCTGCATTGTAGGCATCACCGAATGCCTCGGGGTTTTCCTGGTAGGCAAACATCATTTGGTATATGGCATTGGCGGAAGTCGTGGTATATTGCAGGTAGTCGGTAGCATCGTGCCAGCCGCCGCGCACATCGATGTGTTGCCCGGTTTTTGTGGGGTGGTACACTATGTAGCCGTCGTGTACGTGGCAACTGTCTTTCAAGAAAGGGTTGTAACCGCAACGTTGCTGGCGCATGTAGTTCAGCAGGAAGTCGGCTGTGCCGTTATATACCTGCGCATTGATAGGGAAGCGTGGAGAAACTGCTTTTCCCGCTTTCAGGTAATATGTGCCCGGTTCTTGAAAATTACTGAAATCCAACCGGTAAGTACTGCTCATGCTGCCTGATTGGCCGGTGGCTTTGGGCGAAGTAAAAGTGCGTACCGTTTTTCCGGTAAAAGCATCGACCAGTGCGTATTCTTGTACGTCGGTTTTTGTTTCGCTCATGAATACCGCTACTTTAATGGATTGCGGCAGATAGCCCAGTTGGTTGATTCTAATCCATTCGTCTGCCTTACACGGGAGTGCGGCAAATGCAAAAATCAGTGTTAAGAGCCGATAATAACGTTTCATAAAATGCTTTTCATTTAAGGTTGTGGGGGTACTATGTAACAAAAGGTTTTACCTAAGTGCAAATAAAGCGGTTTCTATCAATTTTAGGAAGATTTGGTGTAAATTATTAGATGATATTATTTTTTCATTTACAATATTTTAGAATGAGACAAAAAAAGTATGGCATTAGTCGTTTTGTCAATAAACTCTTGCTTGCCATATGTTTATGTGATATTGAATATTTTTTAGCTTTCGTTTACGCATTTTAATTTCTTAAAAACAATGTTGGTATGTTATTTGTTCTATCCATTTTAGAATACAAAACTTATAAACTATGGCTTATATTGATTATTATCAAGTCCTTGGAGTAGACAAAACGGCATCTCAGGATGATATTAAGAAGGCGTTCCGCAAATTGGCCCGCAAATATCATCCCGACTTGAATCCGAATGACGCTACTGCCAAAGACAAGTTTCAGGCTATCAACGAAGCCAATGAAGTGCTAAGTGATCCTGAAAAAAGAAAGAAATATGATGAATATGGCGAACACTGGAAGCATGCCGATGAATTTGAGGCTCAGAAGCGGGCACGGCAACAGGCCGGTGCAGGAGGTTTCGGCGGCTTCGGCGGTACAGGTTTCAGCGGTCAGGGGTGGCGCAGGTTTTGGAACAGATGGTGGCGGCACATACTGGTACTCTTCCGACGGGCAGGAGTTTTCCGGAGACAGTGCAGGCGGCTTCTCCGATTTCTTTGAACAGATGTTCGGACACCGTACACGCGGCGGTGGCGGAGCGAATGCAGGTTTTCGCGGACAGGACTTCCATGCGGATTTGAACCTGTCGCTTCGGGATGCTGCCCAAACCCATAAGCAGATATTGACGGTGAACGGCAAGAATGTCCGTATTACTATTCCCGCCGGTGTGGCCAACGGCCAGGTCATCAAGCTGAAAGGCTATGGCGGAGAGGGTATCAACGGCGGGCCCGCCGGTGACTTGTACATCACTTTTGTGATAGCGGAAGATCCTGTCTTCAAACGCTTGGGCGATGATCTGTATGTAGGTGTGGAGATAGACCTCTATACAGCGTTCTGGGTGGCGAGAAGTTGGTGGATACATTGGAAGGTCAGGTGAAACTGAAAGTAAAACCCGAAACGCAGAACGGTACGAAAGTCCGTCTGAAAGGGAAGGGTTTTCCGGTATACAAGAAAGAAGGCCAGTCCGGTGACTTGATTGTGACTTATTCCGTAAAGTTGCCGGTGAATCTGACGGAACAGCAGAAAGAAATGTTCCGCAAAATTCAAAGTATGAACTAAAAAGGAGAACGGGGTATGCAGAACGAATTAATTATAATCAGTGAATATTGCGACAAGTGCCACATAGAGCCCTCGTTCATTGAGATGTTACAGGAAATCGGTCTGATAGATATCTGGACGGAAGGCGGGGAGCGCTGTTTGCAGTTTGCCCAGTTGCCGGATGTGGAACGTTACAGCCGTATGTATTACGACCTGTCCATCAACATTGAAGGTATTGATGCCATTCATCATTTGCTGAAGCGTATGGAAAGTATGCAGCAGGAGATTTATTCTTTACATAGCAGGTTGAGGCTGTTTGAGGATGTGTCAAGATGATTTTGTACTTTCTTTCAGGCATAGATTATACGGATTTCATTATTTCTGTTTATAAAAACATGAAATCCGTATAGTTTGTGCCTGAAGATTTATTATCATGTAAACACTCGCGTACATTTATCAAGTTGTATGTTATGTTGGATGATTACTGCTAAACAGCAAGTGTATATTCCAGCATATATCTGCATTTGGACGGCATTTTCGGTTGTTCTCAGAATCCTTTGTATGATCTTTACACAAAGGATTTTACTTGTTTTTTTGTCGGAAAAATATCAAATTATAATAGTAGTATGTTTAGTTTGTTCAAAAAATAATATATATTAGCCTGATAAAATATCTTTTTACGTGGTATTATAGGCAAGAACATTCTCAAAGCAATAATTTAAAGTAATGGATTTGTGGTTCTGCTTGCAAAGTTTAGTCTTTTTTGTCTATATATCAAAACGGACTAAACTTGTTTCTATTGACGGCATTTATATATGTGCTGGCGAAAAGAAAAACAGTATTCTTCTTTTCGCCAGCATTACTTTTATGATAGGTTAGTAATTTGAGGAAGCAATGAACGCTTTTGAAAGAAAGGTAAAAATAATAAAAGAATTGATTCGCTTCAATAAAAATCCAGTTTTTTTCATATCGGACATTATACCTTTGTTGTTTCGGGTGTATTAAAAGGCGTGCCATAAGAAACTTTACAAAAGTATTAGGACACAAAATCAATCTTTTCTATGCAGATATATGCTGAACTGATTAACCCAAAGGTCGGAGAAGATACGGACAAAATTTTCGATAAGATTAGTTTCATATATCGCTTAGCTAATTAGAAATGTATTCTACATAGAGATACACTTGGCACAAAAAACATCGTAAGATATATAACTTGATGCAATCCTTTCCGCACAGCCATGCAAGCGTCGGAACAAACAGGCGGGATATTTGACGTAACTTGTGCACCGCTTATCAACCTGTGGGGATTTGGCTTTACAAAGTTTGACAGCATCACTCCGCAACTCGTAGACAGTATCCGCCACTTTGTAGGCTTCCGAAAAGTGCATTTACAGGGCAACCGTGTGATGAAAGACGATCCCCGCATTCTGCTCAATTTCTCGGTGCTCGGCGGCGGTACTATCTGTAACATAATCGCGTGTTTTTGTTCGACCGCAAAGGCATATCGAACTATATGATAGACATCGGCGGCGAAATGATAGCGAAAGGAAAGAACCCGCAAGGGTGGAATTGGTGCATTGGCATTGTCAGACCGAAGGATGACAGTACTGGAACAAACTCCGAGCTTGAACAAATTGTCAACTGTCGGAACGGCTGGGACTCGCAACTTCCGGCAACTACCGTAATTTCTATCTGAAAGATGGAAGGAAATACGCTCATGCCATCAATCCGATAACAGGATATCCGGTTCAAAAGGATATATTGAGTGCTACAATTATTGCCCATCAGTGCATGCTTGCTCATGCCTATGCAACGGCCTTTATGACGTTGGGGGAGCCGCAAAGCCCGTCAGTTGTAGAAAGAGCATCAGGAAATTGACAATTTCATTATCTATACGGACAGTTGCGGAAACTACCGGACAGAGTACTCGCCGCGAATGAAAAGGTATCTGGCAGATTAATGTTTTCTATATTCCTGCGGAGTAGAGCCGGTGAACCGTTTAAAAGAATTGGGTGAAAAGAACGCCGTATTTTTCAAATCCCAGCGAATGGGCCATCTCCTTTACGAACATATACGCAATTACTTCGGCGTGAAAGTGACAAAGCGGAGTCGCTTTCCAGTTTATGGTGAACAACCTGTTGAGCAAGGAGTGCGGCTATCGTTCGATAACATTCATGGTGAAATGGATATTACTTTCAACAGTAGAAGGATAATAACCAGGAGCCGTAATGGGAGATTACGTTTCGTTACGACTCCTTTTCGCATGCCGTCTGCATGATTTTAACGTCTCAACTCTCTTATTCACAGTCGTTAGACCATGTGTAGCCATGTGTATCGCATTCCACATCATTGTAGAAAAAATGCCCATCAGACATTTGCATTATGCAATATGAATAATTCATAAGAGTCTGTTTTACAGCAATATGATAAATATCCATTTATTTGGCACGGTGATTGTCTATTCTTTAGCGTAAGACGATAAGATGTTTAACAATTTAATAATTAGCATTATGAAAAAGGTATTTGTTTGCAGTAGCACTGGTAATGGGATTAGGTAGTTCAGTAGCATTCGCTAACAACATGGCATCAGATGTTGAAATCGTTGCAATGGTGAACGAGTCTAAACCGATTGATATAAAAGGAACTCCCGCAGGCAGTTCAGGACGCCATCAAGAAAGACTATGCTGAATCCCACCATTAAGGAAGCAGCCGTAGAAGTGGCAGAAGATGGCGTAAAGACTTATAAAGTAACTTTGGTTGATGCCGTCGGAACCGAAAGCGTTGTGTTTTTCAACGAAAAAAGGTGAAATGCTGAAATAATTCTGAATGAAGTTATTTAGGATAACAGTTACATTTGCACATAAAATAAACAAGGCTGTCTCAAATAAACTTTGGGATGGCCTTTTGTGTTTGCAAAAAATCGGGCAAGTCCTAACTTCGCTCAGTCAGAACTTGCCCGTCTCCCTAATTTTTTGTATCTTAGGGAATCAAGTCAAGATATCCCAAAGATAATGTTTAAAAGTTATACATCCAACGATAATCTGCTTTTACCTCCGTGTTTAGGCGATTTTATTCCCCAGAACGATCCGGTCCGGGTTATTCATCGTATCATTGAACAGATAAACCTTGAAAAACTTTACCGCAGGTATTCTCCCCAAGGCTGTTCTGCATACCACCCTCGCATGATGCTTCAGATTCTGGTCTATGCTTATCTGCGTAATATCTATTCCAGCCGTCGCATAGAAGAATTCTGTCGCAATGACATCCGCTTCATGTGGCTTACCGGCAATGTGACTCCTGACCATAATACCATCAACCGTTTCCGCAGCAGCCGGCTGAAGGATGTACTCAAGACAATATTTGCCACCATCGTAAAGTTCCTTGTGGCGGAAGGTTTTGTAAGTCTGGATGTGGCCTGTACCGACGGGACGAAGATGGAGGCGGATGCCAACCGTTATACGTTCGTCTGGGGTAAGTCCATACATACGCGTATATCCAGAATCGCGGAACAGCTTGAAGAGATATGGCAGTACGCCGAGTCCGTCACCAAGCAGGAACTGCGTGATTCCGCACCCATCACATATCAGGATATCACTCCGGAGAAAGTGGAAAAGGCACTTTGCCAGATAGATGATGCCCTGAACGGAGTGGATGCAGACAGGAAAATGAAAGCGAAGGTAAGACGTGTAAGGAAGTCATGGCCCGAACAGCTCAGGAAATATGAATCACAGGGAAAGATACTTGACGGACGCAACAGCTACTCAAAGACAGACAATGACGCTACTTTCATGCGCATGAAAGAGGACCACATGAGGAACGGACAGCTCAAACCCGGATATAATCCCCAGATCAGTACCAACAGACAGTTCATTCTGAACTATACCATCCATCAGTGTGCCGGTGATACCTCCACCTATCCCCTGCATATGGATAATTTCCATTCCCTTTACGGCAGATACCCTGACGTATCTGTCTGTGATGCCGGATACGGAAGCGAGGAGAACTATCTGTACGCCTTCAGACATGGCATTGAAACCTTTATAAAATACAACAATTTTCATAAGGAACAGAAAAGGAACTTCCGGAACGACCCGTTTCTCTCTGCCAACTTTTATTATAATGAAGAAACCGACGGCATGTACTGTCCGATGGGACAGAGAATGGAAAGACTCTCCGATGCAAGGCGGATAACAGACAACGGTTTTGTGCAGACCATCTCAAGATACAGGGCACGTAACTGCAAAGGCTGCCCGCTAAGATGCCGGTGTCACAGAAGCCGGTCGGAAAGAATTGTGCAGGTAAACCATCGTCTGAGGAAAATCAAGGAAAGGGAACGTGAAAAACTGCTCTCTGATGAAGGCCTGAAATATCGCAGCCAGCGACCGCAGGATGTGGAAGCCGTATTTGGAAACCTCAAGAACAACAAGCACTTCAAGAGGTTCCATCTTCGTGGGCTTAAGAAGGTTGAAATTGAGTTCGGCCTGCTGGCCATTGCACATAATCTTGCAAAAGTAGCCTCTTAGGAGGCTTATGGCAACGAAAAAAAAAGTTTGAAAGGATGAAACCTTCAAAAGTAAGTTTATAAACTCCTTTTTTGAGACAGCCTCTCCTTTTTAAGTAAATTTGTATCTGTCTAATTTTTAAGTCCCTATGTTCATACTCAATCTAACCAAACATCGCATGAAATGATACTGCTTCATCCAAATGCAACTGATGGGCACGTTCGTACATTATTTTGTGCTTGATTGTATCGTTATATCCATTGCAACCATTATCTGTAGTCCATTTGTATCCATGGCCCATTACAGACAGGCGTTGTTCAGTATGACTTATTTTTCCTCCCTGGTGTTTTTTGTGGAGTATGCATTGCGCATTTTGCGGCGCCGGCCAAATATCCAGATAGAGGCATAAACAGTGCACGATGGAAATATATTTTTTCATTCTACGGTTTTGTGGACTCCGTGACCATTCTCCCTTATATGTTAACCTATATGTATTGGGATACGAATATTGTCCATGCCATTATCCTCCTTTACATTTTTATTATTGTCAAATAGATAAGATACTCACGGAAGAGTGGGTTATGGCTCTATACTGCCTGCGGCATCATGGTCTGTTTTTCTGCTTGTACTATATAGTTTTAATGTACAGCTTGAGGATTTCAAAAAATTGTGACGGGCTTTGGCAGGCAGTAATTCTAAGACTTTAATGAAGAAAATTAAGCCACCCCTTAAAAAAGGAGATATTTCCTTTGAAAGAATTCATTTCTTTTTTATTACATTTGTATTAGTCTTTATAAAAATAGAAGATTTATAGTAAAGCGTTAAGGCATTA
>VOFK01001075.1_pt1 | contig 17126 bp, 30 predicted proteins | sample 5384121 | NCBI WGS metagenome assembly VOFK01 (sample SAMN12384730, study PRJNA508395) | human gut metagenome | isolation source: healthy gut J | host: Homo sapiens
TATAGAAAAAGGGATTTTTGATTATTTATTTCAGGCATGGCTATGGTATCTTCTAAATATCCTGACTGGAGTTTGGAAATTTATGGGTACGGCTATGGACGCGAGGAATATTATAATGAGTTAATTCAAAAAATGGAGTAGAAGAATCTGTGAAGATTTGTGCTCCGGTAAAAAGACATTCGAAATAAATATTTAGATTCTGCTTTTTATGTCATGTCTTCCCGGTATGATGAAGGGTTCCCGTTAACTTTAGGAGAAGCAATGTCGTGCGGTCTTCCTTGTGTCTCGTATAATTGTAACTGTGGTCCTAGTGAAATCATTCGTCATAGTGAAGATGGAATACTGGTTGATGAAGTGGGAGATATAAAAGGATTGTCAGATGCGATGCTGTATCTAATTGAACATCCGAAAAAGCGTGTTGAAATGGGAGAAAAAGCTAAAGAGAATATAAAACGTTTTTCTATAGACCATGTGATGAAAAAATGGGAGGATATATTACGATGAAACCAAGTGTTGTTTTTCTTCAGGAGCAGTTACGGGCAGCTGCCGGAACGGAGCGCATATCAACAGGTGTGATGAATGAATTGGCTGATAGGGGTATCAAGTGGTTATTGTGTATTTGGAACGGATAAAACTTCCGCTTTTCCTCTTAATGATAAGATAAAAAAAATATTGCTAATAGGTATTCCTTTTGAAAATAAGTATAAGCTGAAAGCTGCCTTTTACTTAAAAAAGATCATAAATGAGATAAAGCCGGATTATGTAATAAACGTGGCGGTTCCTATGATGCAAGTGTCTTTTTAGCCAAATGTTTGGGAATGAAAGGTAAAGGTTGTTACTTGGGATCATTTTTACTTTGTTTGCCGGTTCTCAATGGGGTGTTTTCTTTCGGATATTTAGTGCATTTGTTTCACACCAAACGATTGTTTTAACAGAACAAGATCGAAATAGCTATCCAAGGTTACTGAGGAAAAAGATTAGAGTAATTGGAAATTTTGTCATGGATGCAAAATTTAAGTCTAATCTTATGAGTAAGAAAGTACTTAGTGTAGGACGCTTAGTACATACCAAAGGATTTGATATTCTTTTTGGATATATGGGGAGATATCTCTAAAAGGCATAGTGATTGGATTCTTCAAATAGTAGGTTCCGGAGAAGAAAAAGGAAAACTTACGAAAGAAAATAGAGGAGTTACATTTGGAAGAAAATGTGCAAATGATTCCGACTGTGAAAAATATTGAAGATTATTATATAGATGCGTCTATATATGTTTCTGCAGCACGCCTTGAACCGTGGGGATTGGTTCTTGCTGAAGCTAAATCTTTTGGCTTGCCCATTGTTTGTTTTGATTGTCCGCATGGACCGAAAAAATATTGTTCGTGATGGAATGGACGGAAATTTAATAGCTTTGAATGATTGTAATGAAATGAAAGAAAAAGATATTACTATTAATGGATGATCTGGAATTGCGTAGAAAATATGGAGAAGCTGCTAGGAAAGATTTTGAATGTCGTTTTTCTAAGAGGGCGATATTTAATAAATGGACTGAACTTTTGAAATAGTAATTAGAAATTTATTAGTGTTTATACGATATAGAAATCAGTATGATCTTGAAAATAATATCATTATTATTATATCCTATAATGCCTTTTTTGGGGCATTTCTTTTTGTCGATGAAATATTTTTCGAAATTTTATGGATACTGCATTTTTATTTTATTTGGCATATATCTAAACATGTGTAATATTTCGTCCACAAGATGATATATATAGATATGTTGAGGGATATAATAGACTTTTAAGTGGAACAGATTGGTTAGGAAAAATCGATCTATATTATTGGGGAAGTGCTATGCTGTTTTCTTATTTTAATTTATCTGCTATTTATGTATACATATTTTGGTCTATTATTTATTATACGGCTATGTATTTATGTCTTCGTGAATTAATAAAGTATATAAAAATAATAATATAATTTCAATTCTATTCTTATTAAGTTCTGTTTTTTTTATATCAGCATTTCATTTTGTGTACTGCGCTTTTTTCAGTGCATCCTTTTTGGTTTATTTTTTTTGTGAAGAAAATAGCATGCAGTAGGAAGGTAAATTGTTATATGTGTTTACTGTTGATTTGTCCATTGATTCATTATATGTATTATGTTCCTGTTATTGCTTATTATATATATCATTTCTTTAGGCCTAAAATAAAGCTGTTATTAATACTTTTATTATAACATATTTCTTCTCTTTCTTTGATTATATCGATGTTTTAAAGTATTGTGGGGTAAATGTATTTAGCTCTAGTTCGTATTTAAGTGAAGCTAGAAATGAATCAATGAATAGTTCTTATAATTTAGGAAAATATTTATATTTACCAATGTATCTTTCTTTGCTATGGTTGTTATATATTCAGTATCGTAGAAGGAAGAAACTGAGTTCCATAAACTATAATTTATTATGTTTGGCTTTATGGGGACTAATTGTTTTGAATTTGGTATCAGCTTCTTGGGATTTTACTGTACGTTTCAGGTTAATAGCTGAATGGCTATGTATTTATCCTATTGCATATTACTATCAATGTACGCGAGGATGTACATTATAATAATTTTATATTCTTATTTCCATTTTGTTTTTTGTTAAGTAATTGGGACTTTTTATTTGTAACAGGTCCAAAGTACTTCAATTATTCAGATGTTTTCTTTTCAAATATTTATTCTGTTTGGAACTATTGTTCTAATGCCTTGAATAACATTTAAAAAACAATTAAATTGATATGATAACAGTTTTTACTCCTACTTATAACCGTGGGTATATTATAAAACAACTTTATGATAGTTTGATATTACAAAGTTATAAAGATTTTGAATGGTTAGTAATAGATGATGGAAGTACGGATGATACGGAGGAACTTTTTAAATCCTTTATTGCGGAACAAAAAATTAAATATTCATTATTTAAAGATTGAAAACGGAGAAAGCATCGTGCTATTAATAAAAAGGTGTCATATTAGCTCAAGGGAAATATTTTTCATTGTAGATAGTGACGATTATTTACATAATAATGCACTTGAACGAATATATTTTTTTATACTAAACAGATTGAAGATGATAAAACCTTTGCAGGAGTTTGTGGATTGAAAAATATATCCGAATGGGAGAAAGGTAGGAGGTGAAGCCAATTATAAAATTTTGGATACAGATTCTATTAGTTTTCGTGAGAAATATCGTGTAAAAGGTGATATGGCTGAGGTCTTTGAAACAGATATTCTTAAGAATTACCCATTTCCTGAATTTGAAAATGAGAAGTTTATTTCCGAAGGGATTGTTTGGAGTCGAATTGCACATAAGTACAAACTTAGATATTTTAATGAGCCAATATATATGTGATTATTTAGAAGATGGGTTAACGAGATCTATCAGAAAATATCATCGTAATAGTCCTAAGGGCACGATGCTTTTTTATAATGAAATGATTCGGCAAAAAAAAGAAATGGTCTGAAAAAACGCTTGATCGCTGCTGTCAATTATTGGCGTTATACTATAAAGTATAAAGGAGAGAGCAGGAGAGCTGGCGCCTATTGGTTGGAGTTATTGTTGCTATCCTTTGGGCTTGTTATTCTATTATATGGATATTCGAAAAAAAGTGAGAGTCTTATTTATTGTTCCTTCATTGAAAAATGCAGGTCCTTAAGTTATTGTCTATGATTTGACGAGTTCATTTATTGATAAAGCGTGGGCACAAAATGTTGTGTTTGCTATTTTGATAAAGTAGAAGAACTTAGTTTTAATTGTGATGTCGTACAGATTTCGATGAGACAAAAGATAAACTTTAGCGATTATGATATTGTACATACACATGGTTATCGTCCTCAGCTTTATGTTTTCTTGCATAAATCATGGAATAAAGTAGTACAAGGTTTGTAACTACAATGCATAATTATTTGTTTAGTGACTTTGGCTATACTTATGGAAAAATCAGAGGGCTAATTTATGGTACATTATATCTCTTAGTGAATTTACGAGCTGATAAAATAGTCGCTTTTAAGTAAGGACGCACAGCATTATTACTCAAGATTTTTTGCCTTCTTGTAAATTGACCTATGCTTATAATACACGAGTTTGTGATTTTTCGAAAAAATTGTCCACAGAGGAAGAACGTGAATTGTTAGCCTTCCGGGGCGAAAGAAAGCGCACGGCTGGTCGGGACCAGCTGTGCGCTTTCGAAAAAGTTTGATAATCAAGCCCTTCAGGAACTTCCACAAACAAAATTTTGTATTATTGGGGATGGTAAAATAAAAAATGATTTAATACAACTATCTGTAAAACTAAAAAGTTAGTGACCGTGTGCTTTTTTCTAGGTTATAAGAAAAGATGCGTATAAATATTTACCTTATTTTGATGTCTATGCTATCCCTAGTCATAGTGAAGGTTTTCCTTTGGCAATGGCAGCCTATGGGGAAATCGATTTGCATCTAATCTTAGTGTGTTTAAGGAAATATTTACTGGTGATGAAATCTCAATATTCGATTTGAACGATGAGAAAAGTGTACCAAATGCAATAGAACGTGCTTTCTTGGAAAGAAACTATCCCGTAATGCTAAGCTAAAATATGGAAATGTTTATTCTCCCGACAATTTTTGTCAGTCGGTATCTAGCTATATATACTAAGCTCCTTTTCGAATAAAGTCTGATTTATATAATGGAAAAATTTAGTGTTTAATGTCTGTTTACGCACGTGAGGCAGAGTACTTATTTAGAAGAAGCACTGTCGGCGTGACTTTTTGAACAAACTGTGCCGCCTTCTGAGGTGGTGTTGGTAAAAGATGGTCCCTTGACTACAGAATTGGAAACCGTCATTGCTAGTTTTTTGCAGGAAGCGTTATAAGAGTTTAAAAAATTGTTGCTTTGGCAAAGAATATGGGATTGGGCAATGCGCTTAATGTGGGTCTATCTGCATGTACCTATAGGTTGGTGGCACGTATGGATAGTGATGATTTATCATTGCCTAATCGGTTTTGAAACTCAATTGAAAGCATTCGAAAAGGATCTGGAAGTATCTGTTGTTGGAGGATGGATTTCTGAATTTGAAAATAATCCGAAACAAATAATCTCCTATCGGAAAAGTTCCTGAATTTGATTGTGAGATAAAAACATTTTTTTTTATCAAAATGTCCTGTAAATCATATGACTGTTATGTTTCGTAAAGAAGATATTCTTAAAGTTGGTGGATATCAGCATTTTTACTTATTGGAAGACTATTGGCTATGGACAAGAATGATTAATGAAGGCTGTAAATTTTATAATATACAAAAATATCTTGGTTAATGTACGTGGCGGAGCTGTTATGGCTGCAAAGACGGGGGGATGGGAAGTATGTTAAAAAGTGAAATAAAACTTCAATGGCAGATATGGAAAATGGGACTAATTGAGTGTATGCATTTTCTAGAAATATTTTCGTTCGTTTTTCTATTCATATGATGCCAAGTAGCTTACGATGTTTCTTTTATAAGAAAGTATTGAGGTAATAGTTCTGAAAGATGAAGAATAACTGCATACTAACATTATTTACTGTTACCAATATATGAATATTACATTTATCATATTAGCTTTTGTAATTTCTGCTTATATTGCCAGGCTTATTATTCCACGTATATTGTTGATTTCCTTTCGAAAAAAACTTTTTGATATTCCGGATGCGCGTAAGTTACATAAAAGCGCAATTCCGCGTTTAGGTGGAGTTTCTTTCTTTCCAACAATATTACTTTCCTGCTGTGCGGTTTTGGTACTTCGTACTTTGACTGGATATAGCGTTTCTGCTTTTACAAGCTACCTATATTTTGCCTGAGTTTTTAGCTTTAGTTTGTGGAATGGTACTTTTGTATTTGACAGGTATTGCGGATGATCTTGTGGGAGTTCGTTATCGCCAGAAGTTTGTGGTTCAAATTATTTGTGCCAGTTTATTTCCTCTTGCCGGACTCTGGATTAATGATTTCTATGGTTTGTTTGGCTGTGGTACTCTTTCTGTTTGGTTTTGGATTTCCTTTTTACTGTACTAACTGTTGTTTTTTATCACTAATGCGATTAATCTTATTGATGGAATTGATGGGCTTGCTTCAGGCTTAAGCAGTGTTGCTCTCATGGTTTTGGGCTTTTATTTATCGAGAAAGGGTTATGGATTTATAGTATGCTTGCATTTAGTACCTTGCGAGTATTGATTCCTTTCTTCTATTATAATGTTTTTGGTAGTGCTGAACATGCCCGAAAGATATTTTATGGGGGATACAGGGAGTTTGACTTTAGGATATATATTAAGTTTTTTAGCAATAAAATATAGTCAGAATACGGATTTGATTCCTACGACACAAGGTGACATAGTGATTGCTTTTAGTACTTTGATTATCCCCTCATTTGATGTAATTCGGGTCGTTATGGTTCGCATTTGTAATAAAAAGAAATCCTTTTTTTGAGCCAGACAAAAATCATATTCATCATAAGTTTTCTGGCGATGGGATTTAATGCCCGTCAGACAATGATTCTAATTTTATTGATATCATGTATATTTAGTGGAATTAATATTCTCCTGGTTTCATACATGAATAATACATTGATTCTATTAGAGATGTTGTAGTATGGATGGGCCTTAATTTTATGGTGGAGTAGAGTGAGAGATACGAAGTGTCGAAAAATAGAGAATAGCATATGAAAACTATATAATGAATTAAACAGATATTTTAAATGATGATTATGAAAAAGTGAATAGATGGATGGGGTTGTTATTGCTGCTTTGTCTACTTGCAGCATGTCAATCTTACAAAAAGTACCTTATTTACAAGATGCGGAAGTGGTGTTGTATGGAGTTCAAGAACGAACAGTTGTATGATGCAAAGATCATGCCTAAAGATCTGTTGACCATCGTAGTATCCTGTACAAGTCCGGAACTGGCAGCACCTTTTAATCTGACAGTTGCCACGCAAAATAATATTGCTTTGAATTATACCACCACTCAACCTGCTTTTACAACAATATTTGGTGGATAATGAAGGTAAGATAAATTTCCCGGTTTTGGGTGAATTGCATGTGGGAGGATTAACCAAGAAGGGCACTGAACAAATGATTGTAGAGAAACTGAAGCCTTATATAAAAGGGAAACTCCTATTGTAACCGTACGAATGGTGAATTATAAAAATTTCAGTTATTGGAGAAGTCGCCCGCCCCGGTACCTTTACTATCTCGAACGAAAAAGTGAACTTGCTGGAAGCATTGGCCATGGCAGGTGATATGACTGTATATGGATTGCGTAATGACATAAAATTAATAAGAGAGGATGCTAACGGTAAACAGGAGATTATTCCGTTGGACTTAAATAAGGCTGAGACAATCCTTTCTCCCTATTATTGGCTGCAACAGAATGATGTCGTATATGTAACTCCCAACAAAGCAAAAGCCCGTAACTCGGATATCGGAAGTAGTACTAGTTTGTGGTTCTCTGCCACCTCTATTTTGATATCCATTGCCAGTCTATTATATAATATCTTAAGATAACATTCGTAACAATGAAAGAGGAACTAACAAACGAAAAACTGCGCGAAGCAGATGATAAAGAAATAGATATTCAGGAATTGCTTTTTAAATATCTGATTCACTGGCCTTGGTTTGTAGGGGGCAGTGATAGTATGTTTGATTTTGCTTATATTTACTTATATGTTGCTACTCCTGTATATAACATTTCTGCTACAGTCCTGATCAAAGATGATAAGAAAGGAGGAAGTTCAAACAATGTAGCCGGATTGGATGAAGGCTTAGTGGATTGATCACTTCGCAAAGTATAGACAATGAAATAGAAGTGTTGCGTTCTAAAACTCTGGTGAAAGAAGTAGTCAACTACTTAAATTTATATGTTACTTACCAGGATGACGATCAAATTCCTTCGAAAGAGTTGTATAGACATCTCCTGTACAGGTTAATATGACTCCACAAGAAGCGGAAAAATTGAAAACAAAGGTCGTTATTGAAATGGTACTGCACCCACAAGGAAGTTTTGGATGTAAATGTGAAAATGGAGGATAAAGAAATTCAAAAGCATTTTGAAAAACTGCCTGCCATCCTTCCTACTAATCAGGGAACACTTTCTTTCTTTCAGACTACGGATTCTATATCTTCGAAGAAAAATGAAGAAGTGGGTTCTCCTGTTCAAGATATGCGACATATCACAGCTACCATTAGCCAGCCTATGAATGTAGCCAGAAGATATTGCGAGAATCTATCTATTGAACCTACCTCGAAGACTACCTCTGTAGTAACGGTCTCTTTAAAAACTCCAGTTTGCAGCGCGGGCAGGATTTTATCAACCAGCTGCTCGAGATGTACAATCGTAATACCAACAATGACAAAGAATGAAATAGCGCAGAAAACGGCTGAGTTTATCGATGAGCGAATTGGCATTATTTCAAAAACTGGGAAGTACGGAAGCGGATCTGGAGACTTTTTAAACGTGATGCGGGAATCACAGATTTGAGTAGTGATGCACAGATCGCTCTGACCGGTAATGCTGAATATGAAAAGAAACAGGTTGAAAATCGTACGCAAATTAGCTTAGTGGAAGATTTGAAGAAATATTTAGCTCATAATGAATATGAGATATTGCCCAGCAATGTTGGTCTGAAAAAGATATTACTCTTGCCGCACAGATTGACCGATACAATGAAATGCTTATTGAACGTAACGCTCTGCTTCGTACTTCCACCGAGAATAATCCGGCCATCATCAATCTGGATACCAGTATTCGTGCCACGAAAGCGAATGTTCAGGCTACTTTGGAAGGTACATTACAAGGATTGTTTATCACTAAAGCTGATCTTGATCGGGAAGCCAAACGTTATATGCGTCGTATCAGTGATGCTCCGGGGCAAGAGCGTCAGTATGTGAGTATAGCCCGTCAGCAGGAAATAAAGGCGGGATTGTACTTGATGTTGTTGCAAAAGCGTGAGGAAAATGCCATTATGCTGGCTGCTACTGCGAACAATGCGAAGATTATAGATGATGCTATCGCCGATGTTATTCCTGTATCTCCTAAACGAAGCATTATTTATTTGGCTGCATTGTGTTTAGGTATTGCGATACCTGTTGTTGTTATTTATATGATTGATCTGACGAAGTTCAAGATCGAAGGTCGTGCTGATGTGGAAAAACTGACTAGTGTTCCGATTGCGGGGGGATATCCCTTTGACGGATGAAAAGAATACAAAGGAGGGTTCTATTGCTGTATTCGAGAATCAGAATAACCTGATGAGCGAAACTTTCCGTAACATTCGAACGAATATCCAGTTTTATGCTTCAGAATAATAAGAAAGTAATCCTCGTGACTTCAACAGTGAGTGGTGAAGGTAAATCGTTCACTTCGGCCAACTTGGCTATCAGTCTTTCTTTATTGGGAAAGAAGGTGGTGATTGTAGGTCTTGATATTCGCAAACCGGGACTGAATAAAGTTTTTTAATCTTTCGAGCAAGGAGAAGGGGGATTACTCAATATCTGGCAAATCCGGAAATGGACTTGATGAGTTTGGTACAGTTATCTGATGTGAATAGGAATCTGTATATTCTTCCGGGTGGAACCGTTCCTCCCAATCCTACGGAGCTATTGGCACGGGATGGACTGGACAAGGCTATTGAGATTTTGAAGAAGAATTTTGATTATGTCATCCTTGATACTGCTCCTATCGGTATGGTAACGGATACTTTATTGATTGGTCGTGTGGCGGATTTATCAGCGTATGTATGCCGTGCCGATTATACGCATAAAGCGGAATACACACTGATTAATGAGTTGTTCCATGAACAGAAGTTGCCTAATCTTTGTACCATTATTAATGGCGTAGACCTGAAGAAGAGAAAAATATGGTTACTACTATGGCTATGGCAAGTATGGCAAGCATTATGGCTATGGTAAACGTTATGGATACGGATATGGTTATGGCCAAGAAAAGTAAGTTCGTTTTGAGTAATTAAGCATTATTTTCTGGAAATTTGCTGATAAAGGCTTTTTACTTTATGATACTAACTGAAGAGAAATGAAAACATTACCGGAATATATCACATTATTACAAAGCTATATGCAACAAAATGCATCTAAGTATGGCATCTTGCGTATGGGGATATTTGGTTCTGTAGCTCGTAACGAGCATACAGATGTTAGTGATGTTGACGTTTATGTGGAAGGGCAACTTCATGGATTCTTTGCTTTGGCTGGTATAAAAGCAGGATTTGGAAGAACTGTTAGGTTGCAAAGTCGATATTGTTCGCTTGCGAGACAAGATGGATTCATTTCTACGTGAAAAAATACTAAAGGAGGGCATTTATGTATGACACTCTGATTGCTTATCATACCTTGGAGCTGATACGGGACTCTTTTTCTTGTTGAGTGACAGTGGTATGATGAAATTTATCGTATTTGCGATGAGGATATTTTACAGCTGCACCAAGTAATAACACGGATAATGACTTACAAAGTCTTAAATAACTCTTATTACAACTCCTTATATTCCTCTACACAAGAGTAGCAGGGGCACTCCTTAAGAGGATTCAAATCACGATGCCCCACTATCAGCGCTTTTTGGAAAATATTTCTTTAGCTCACGGAGCAGAGCTAACAACGATCCCCGTTGCTTAGCGTACGTGTATCCTTAGTCCGTCCGTCAGCATCCAGTCCTCCTTCATAACAGATTCCTATAGAATGTGCGTTATGATTCCGGCAATGTGCTCCTACCTTTTCTAACGGTCGTCCCGGATGTATTTCTCCATCACGTGTGATGTAGAAATGATAACCAATATCACGGAATCCCCCGATGTCGGATGTGATCCTGTCGGCGAAGCCTCCCGCCGAGAGGGATTTTTCCCTCCGGCGTGGCACTGCAATGAATGATAATCAGTGTGATGGTCCGCATAAGTTTACATACAGCTTTGTACTCCCATCAAACCACCTACGGCAGTAGCGACAGTGATGATTACTTTGATAATTGAAACTCCATACGGATCGTGATGATGAATTACTCATAGGTTTTGATTTTAAATGAAAAAAAAAATATTGATTTTTAATGAGTCTTTAGCCGTGATAAGCTAAAGACTTTGCCAGTGTTCAGGTTATGACTTAAACAGTCGGGTCCGCTTCTTCGTCTCCTTCGTCCGGATTAGGTTTCGGATCGGGAGTGTTGCCTGACCCGGAACCTCCTCCGGGCGTTGTCGGTTTCTGATACTCCGCCTGCTGTTTCAGCTGGCTGTCGAGCTTCAGATTGGTTGTTGATAAGTTTCCTGTGGCACGTGCTTTGAGCCGCATACCTGTGATGTTCTTCTCCAGCGAGAACTCTTCCAGCGTTTCGGCAGCCTTGCTGCGGATTCCTACACCGAAGATGGCTAGATCATCAATTTTCACACTTTTGCCGTCGAGCAGCAGTTCCTTGATGCAGTCCACCATATCAGTGAGCACGCCTTTGATCACCCCACTGGAATACGGTGAATTGCCGGTGTTTCGACATGTGTTCCGCAAGTTTGGCAAGGTCGAATGTCTCGTCGCTTACCGCCCGGGCGAACCATTTGCCCGCATTCAAGCCTTTCTTCTGTTGGTTCTGATAAATTTTGTAACGAATCATAAAATAATAATTTTAAAGAGTTAAACATACTTTCGTGAGGATTTCTCCCTTTCGATGACACAAAGATAGTATGCTGTAACTCGGAAAAATCGGTTGTGTACAGTGACAGTCGGTAATGTGCAATTGTTGTCAGTTATAGTCTGTTATTCCCTGATAAAACGTAGGTAATGTGAATATATTTCGTTACTTTTGTGACTGTAAAAACAGAAACTAATTTGTCATGATAGAATTCAAAATACGTGCTTATGGTCGTATGGAACTGGCACAGCTTTATTCTCCCGAACTTACCGGCATTGCCGCTACCGCAAAATGAATAAATGGATTGTTCGCTGCCCCGGTCTTCAGGAACGTTTGCTCGATCTGGGCTATCAGCCGCAGCACCGTTCTTACACTCCGCTGGCGGTAAGGGTGATAGTGGATGCGTTGGGAGAACCCCTAGCTAAAGCTATGCTTTTTACGACTTCTAAAAGCTAAGCTTTATGGGTTCTAAAGCTTAGCTTTAGCTAATACAAAACGCTATACTCTGATTTTCATAAAATAACGATAAAAAGACGATGTTATCAACAGGTACAGTAGGTACACTTTTTTCCGGCCCTTCCTAACACACGCACACGCGTGCGTGCGCGTAAGTACCTTTACCGTCAAGATTGACAATCAGTCCCTGTTTTACCAGTCGTTTCAGCCAGGTGAGGGCAGTGTTGGGCTTGATTCCCATAGTCGTAGCCTGCTCCACTAACTGTGCACGGGTAAATTGGATACCCAGTGCCTCAAAGAATGCGTCACGGTCGGCATTGGCCCTATGGCTGACTTCTGAAGGAGGAAGGAAAGACAAGATATGCGTGGCATGCTGATAGAGTGGTTTCACAAGGTTCAGCACAGCCTTTAAAAATCTTCGGGAGTGATTGTCATATCCCAACGGGTAATGATACCGTCTTTGATATTATCAGCAGCGATTTCCTTGTCCGGTGTAAGCAGGGGGTGAGAAGATGCCTGGTATTGATACGGCTGAGGATTTTCAAGAGCACGAAGCATGGCCACTACTGACATGATACGGCAGATGTTGACAGCCATTCGGGCGATGGAACTGTTCATTTCTCTGCCATTGGCAATCGTTGACCGGGTGAACAGTTCGGAAAAGAGATCATTGAACTCCTGTTTCTGTTCATCCGTGAGCCGGAGTGTGTGGAGACCATGTTCCTTGAGTAAGTTCAATAGCTTGTTCCATTCCAGACCAATGGCGGTGAAGATGGCTTCCAAGTCTATTTCGTTTTCGTCAAACTGATTGATCCATTGATAGATACCGTGCATATAATAGAACAGCTGGCGTGAAAAAAGTCCGTTCTCTACTGAAGGAATGAGTGGTTTCACCTGTGCGGGTGTCCCCGAAAGCAGGAGAGAGAGGTAACTTTTCTTGTTTTCCCGGTACTCCTGATTGGTACGTCGGTTGTATGCTAACCAGTCATGGTCGAATGCTCTGCGAAGCGTCTCACCCAGTGACCGTATTCCGAACCGATGGCGGTAGAGATCGTATCCGCCTCGGTTTCGCAGATGAGGCCTGTTCCGTTGTTATCCATAATATTTTGAAGGGATACCGGTACCGGTATTGTTGCCGGAAATGAGGAACATTCTGTTTAAAGGCATTTTTCCGGGGATTTCCGCTTTTGGCACGCTCTTTGCCCATCATTTCGTAGGCGACTTTTGCCTTTTGTAGGCATTCATCTCTTTTTTCCACTTGTTGGCGGATATCATCGTGGGATAGGCATAACGAGCAGGCGGATGAGTGATAGCTCCCTTGCCCGAGGCTGCCGGAGCTACAATGAAGGATTGCATACAGGGCGATTGGTATTTGCCGGCATAATGACATCTCACGTATCGTTCCATGGTGGCGCCCAGAGCAGTCAATGCCCGAGCAAGAGTACGTCTTTTGAGTGACGGTAGTGCCATAACTTATGATGCGCAGCAGTAGCTTCGGCCAGTCTTCTAAGGTGAAAGTGGGTAATGGGTGATGCGGGTCGCTGCCTTCCAGCAGTTCTTCTGATTCACTCTTTCTTCTTCCACCTTATTATACACGTGCGTGTGTGGAAAAATTGTGCGGTGAACTTTCTGTACCTACTGTACCCGTCCGGTTGTTCATAACTTCCTTCCGGGCTTCCTTGCAGATTTTTACCCTGTCGATTCAGCGAGGTGAAAGGCCGTTCCCGAGATGTATTGCTCCCCTGCTGTTTCGTGAGTGCATTGGAAAACATTCGTTCGGCATGGGCGGATTGATACTTGGCGGAAATCCGGCACAGGCGATGAAAAAACTCCCGTCCTGCTTCACCACAGTCCGTTGCGATGGCGAATGCTAATTGTACATACTCGGCGTAAAGTGGGTGCAATGTCGGCACCTGCTGTTTCAACTGCTTCGGTGAGGAGGCGTAAGGGATTCAATATCGGTCATTTTTTTTATTGATAATGGATAATTGATAGTTCATCGTTGATTATTCAAGATGGATCGTTTAATATTCTCTGAATAGTGCTTGTGGGTCATGGCTGAGGAAGCAGGCTCTTACGATGTCTTTTGCCGGAGGTGTCTACGGCTTTTGAACTGTTTCGATGGAGCTATTCATTTCTGATCCGTAGGTCATTTCTACGTATTGCATTGCCCAGTTCATGCTCTCTTACGTTCCGGCTCTGATCGTCTGTGTACAGCTTGCTGTAAGGTACGAATGTTTTCACACCCCGGCTGCTGGGACTGATAAATGCGAGTACAGGGCGGAGAAAGGATCGTCGAACAGTGTACGACGCATTTCTACGGCTTTCTGATAGAGTCGAGGTTATCTATATCTACCACAACGAGGCCGGACGGTGATGTGAAGAATTTACTACTTCGGCGGCTGAATATGCCGCATGGGGTTACGTAGGGAGTAAAAGACTTTTGCCATTCGCAGGTCTCCTGCGTACCTGTGTGGTCAGTACTTTGAGATTTTCATTGCAGGTGATCATCTGATATACTTGCTCTACTGAGACTTCGCAGAAGGGAGTGAGTGTGGCGGGGGTAACGGTTTGTCCTTGTTCGTTCCTGATGGGAGCAATCGGGGGCATGAAATAAGACATTCTGAAAAAGTTTTTGCATAGAATACTTCTATTAGGGCGTTTAATAAATGACTTTGACTTTTCAAAGCATGGTGCGAAAGTAAGACAAATAAAATAAGTCGAGTTCAGATATGTCTGAAGTAGTGTGAAAATGTTTAATATATAAGACGTGTTTTTTAACTAATAATAAGAGAAAATGGAAAATAAAATTGTGCATCCTAAACTCGGTGAGTTTATTGAAGAGGTGCTTAAAGTAGCGCATGTGAATCTTTCAAAAATGTGTCATGAGATACATATGGGACCTGCTACTTACCAAAAAGGTAAAAAAGGGGAAGAAAAAGATCTGATTCATTATGAGCGTATTCTTGAATATTATTATAGGACTCGCACCGAAGAAGAGTTTTTGGAGAAAGTGAATGAGTGGGCAAAACTTTATATTCGGTGCAAGAAGGGGCAGGATGATATTTGATATCTTACGATTTATACTTTTTATTCCTCTCTTAATTTGTTTTATCACAAATATTTGGTATTTTCGGACGCTTTTTGGACAAACGACTTGAATTACTAATAGTTTATTATATGGAAAATATCGAAACAGCGATCCTGCTGATGGTGGTCGGCATGGCTACCGTATTTGTTATTCTGCTGATTGTGATTTATTTAGGTAAGTTACTGATTACTCTTGTCAACAAGTATGCTCCCGAAGAAGTGGTTCCTGCGAAGAAGGAAGCGCTACAAGGTCCTGCGCTATTCCGGGTAATATAATGGCGGCTATCACAGCAGCTGTGAATGTGGTGACATTAGGAAAAGGAAAGATTACAAAAGTAGAAAAGTTATAAACCTATCAAAAGTATATCATAGAAAAACATGAAAAGAGAAGTTAAGTTTAGTCTGGTTTTCCGAGATATGTGGCAATCTGCCGGAAAATATGTACCTCGTGTAGAACAACTCGTAAAGGTAGCTCCTGCCATCATTGAAATGGGCTGTTTCGCCCGTGTAGAAACAAATGGCGGAGGTTTTGAACAAGTGAATTTATTGTTTGGTGAAAACCCGAATAGAGCCGTGCGCGAATGGACGAAGCCGTTCCACGAAGCCGGCATACAGACACACATGCTCGACCGTGCATTGAACGGACTCCGTATGAGCCCCGTTCCGGCAGACGTCCGCAAGTTGTTCTACAAAGTAAAAGAAAGCAAAGGCACAGATATCACCCGTACATTCTGCGGATTGAACGACGTACGCAATATCGCTCCTTCCATCACGTATGCCAAAAGGCAGGCATGATCTCACAGTGTTCACTCTGCATCACCCATTCGCCGATCCACACGGTAGAGTACTACACCAATATGGCGTTAGAACTTATCAAGCTGGGGGGCGGACGAGATTTGCATCAAAGACATGGCAGGTATCGGCCGCCCGTTTCATTGGGCAAGATCGTGGCCAATATCAAAGCGGCACATCCTGAAATTCTATTCAGTATCATAGTCATGCCGGTCCCGGTTTCAACATGGCAAGCATCCTCGAAGTATGCGAAGCCGGTTGCGACCACATTGACGTAGGTATGGAACAAGCTTTCATGGGGTACGGGACACGCCGATCTTCTCAGCGTACAGGCTATGCTGAAAGATGCCGGATATCAGGTACCGGAAATCAATATGGAAGCTACATGAAAGTGCGTGCGCTGATTCAGAATTTATGGATGACTTTGGCTTGTAAGCCCAAAGAACCGTCTGATGAACTCGCTGCTGATCGGTCCGGGACTTCCTGGCGGTATGATGGGTAGTCTGATGGCTGACCTCGAATCGAATCTGGAATCTATCAACAAGTATAAAGCCAAACATAACCTGCCGTTTATGACACAGGATCAGTTGCTGATCAAGCTATTCAACGAAGTGGCGTATGTATGGCCCGCGTCGGTTATCCCTCCATTGGTAACTCCGTTCAGCCAGTACGTGAAGAACCTTGCCATGATGAATGTGATGGCAATGGAAAAGGCAAGGAACGCTGGGGAATGATTGCCGACGATATCTGGGATATGCTGCTGGGTAAAGCAGGACGCCTGCCGGGTACACTGGCTCCCGAAATCATCGAGAAAGCCGAACGTGAAGGACGTAAATTCTTCGAAGGTAATCCGCAGGACAATTACCCCGACTCACTCGACAAGTATCGCAAGCTGATGAAGGAAAACAAATGGGAAGTGGGGAGAGGGACGACGAAGAACTCTTCGAATATGCCATGCATCCGGCTCAGTATGAGGCTTACAAGAGTGGGAAAAGCGAAGGAAGACTTTCCTGGCAGCGGGCGATGGTAAAACGTCGTGCCGAGAAAGATAAATCGCCGGAAGAAGATGCAAAACCAAAAAACACTGACCGGTGGACGGTTAAGCAATACGTAACCGAACGAAGCACAATGA
>VOFK01000943.1_pt1 | contig 17112 bp, 20 predicted proteins | sample 5384121 | NCBI WGS metagenome assembly VOFK01 (sample SAMN12384730, study PRJNA508395) | human gut metagenome | isolation source: healthy gut J | host: Homo sapiens
TTCGTTCAGTTACGTATTGCTCGCTTTAAAGGTAAGAAGATTTTGCAGTCTGTCGCCTTGCTCCACGCACCTCCCTGGAAGCACAGAGAAGAATACAAGAGGAAACTCGAGCAGGCATTGAACAACAACCGGACAGAATCCAATACCACGGAACGCTGGCAAGATGCCGTCAGTCCAAGCAAAGCGCTCGAACTGTGCCCACACTGACGCACAGGCCAAATGCGCCCAATGCAACGGCGTCGGCCTCTCCACAACCCACCGGCGAAGCCCTGAAGAAGCTGCTGGAAGAACAAGCTGGAAGCAGACAAACTGAACGAAAAGCTCACGGAAGTTCAAAAGCTCAGCGCACAAATCATAACTCTGCAACGGCAAAGGACGAATGCAAAAAAAACATGTGGACGCTGCACGCCAAGCCTTCAACTCTGCCGACAGAGTGCTGAATGAGCTGAAAAACAACATCGTCAGTACGAGTCGCTCACCGCCAACGAAAAGGAGAACGCCACGTGCCACCATGGACCGCGTCACTCCCATCTGGGAAGGATGGAACACGGAATGGGGAGAACTCCCCTCTCCTTTATTATTGACCGCCTGACGCAAGCTACGCGCAACTACCGTCTGGCGCAGGGAAAACAAAGAGAACTGAAATCCGCCATTGCCCTTAGTTATCCATAAAGAGCTGGAAGGGATAAACATCAACAAAGGAAGCATCGATGCCGCATTCCCCCGACTGGCGCAACACACCTGCAGCTTCCACAGGAAATGGAAATCAGGAACTGGGGATTGCCTGGAATAATCTGAATACACACAAGCAAGCGGACTGAAACAAAAGCATATCCTCCACCGCAGAACAAATGGCAAGGCTGCAAAAGGATTTAACCGGGTTCTATGCCGCCAACCCCTCTCGACGAGGGCGTATCACCGTCTATCCGCTTGGTCCGGCTCCCGGATAGAAGCATTGCGTGCCTCATTGCAGACACTAAAAAGGAAGAAGTAGCTGCATCGACCGCCTTTCATCTGGCCACCGGACAAGTGGAAGAGCACATCAGCCGGAAGCGGGAAATAGAAGAAAACGAGAACCTCAGAAACCCTGGATGCACTCATCGCGAATCTCGAAGAAAAAGATAACCGTCGGCAACCAATCCATCGGCCAGCAGAAGTTACGCCTGGAAAGAAAACACCCGTAACATCGACCGGATAAAGGAAGAAAAGGAACGTGCCGACCGGTTACGCGAAGAGTATCTGAAAGTGGGACCGCCTCTGCCGTCACTTCGGTGACGAACGGGGAAAGAACTTCCGCAACATAACATAGCCCAGAGCTTCGTCTTGAAAGAACTGCTGGCAGGCGCCAATTTCTATCTGCAACGCTTGACCGACCGCTACGAACTGGAATGCCGGGCCGGTTCGCTCACCATCCTGCTGCGCGACTTCCATCAGGAGGTGCGGCACGTCCGGCATGCACCTTATCGGGCGGCGAAAGCTTCCTGTTATCTCTGTCACTTGCCCTCGGACTTTCTTCCCTCAGCCGCCAGAGCCTCTCTCGGTGGACACACTGTTCATCGACGAAGGTTTCCGGCACTGAGCAGCGACTACCTGAACACCGTTATGGACACATTGGAAAAACTGCACCAGATGGGCGGCAAAGAAGGTAGGCATCATCAGTCACGTGGAAGGACTGAAAGAGGCGCATAAAGACCCAGATACAAGTACAGGATAGACAGTTCAAAGAAGCGAAATAAAAGTGGTAGAATACCCTCTAAGCTGGTATCAGGATAAAAGAAAACAGGAATGTTTTTCGGCTCTTGATAGTACAAGCACCTGCATTATTGTGTATTTTGCAGTCTCATAAAAGAAAAGACAATGAAAAGTTCATGAAAGGAGTCCGGTTTACTCCTAAAAACTATTCCGACGAAGTAGAAGCCCAAAATTCAACATTATAAGAAAGAAGGATATAAACTGCCGATGCGAAGCGCACTCCGCACCGAGGGCAGTTGGCCGGTATCCGCGCAAGCGCCAAAATCAACACGGCCCTGCTGGATTATCTCTCCGAGAACATTCGCGAAGGCATGTCCACAGCCGAAATTGACCATATGGTGTATTGCTTCACCGAACCACGACGCCATCCCGCCTTCATGTGAGGCTTCCCAAAGTGTGTGCTGCCACAGCATCAACGATGTAATTGATAACAATTTCCCAGCACCAGGGAATTCCTGAAAGCGGTGATATTGTAATGTCGATGTATCACCATTTACAAGGTTACTTTGCCGACGCATCACCATATTCATGATTTAGCGAAATTCAGCCCCGACATGCAGAGACTGAATTTTAAGGTCACCAAAGAATGTGCCGTGACATAGGCATACAGACCGCACAGCCCTGGGCACGCCTCGGTGACATGGGCGCCGCCATCCAGGCATGCGGAAAGAACAGATACAGCGGTAAGTACGCGACCTCTGCCGAGACATGGCTGCGGCGTCAGGATTCACGAAAGAACCGGATGTGGAACACTTCGGCAAAAACGTGGTACGAGGCATGCTGATAGTACCCGGGCATGACGTTCACCATCGAACCGATGATTAACATGGGGGCTGAAGTCTTTATCGACAAGCCCCGACGGATGGACCGTCTGCACGGACGACGGACTGCCTTCTGCCCAATGGAAAGCCAAATCCCTGATTACTGAAGACGGAAACGAAATAATATTGACACAATAAGGCGGACACTTCAAAACTTACCTATGGAGATAGTATTACTGATTATAGGGATAATCATCGGAACCGTAGTCGGCTATCTGGCGGCAGACCGCAAGTCTGCGCAGGGGCAGAATCAGCAGGACAAAAAAAGGAAATAGAATTATTGAGCTGCAGAAGGAAGAAGCCGAAGCTGTTGCGCATGAACACCGGTTCGAGAATCTCCAACTCGTATCTTCAGAGCAAAGCCGAACTTTACCAGGCTGAATACCGAAACACCTTGGCAATCTGCTCCGCCCGCTGGCGATAACCTCAGCGACTTCGCCAAAGGTGGAACATACAGCACCGAAGCCAAAAGCTCTCGCTGGGTGGAACGTATCATGAACTGATGGGCTGAACAACCGCCTCAGCGAAGATGCCAACAACTTGACCCGTGCCCTGAAAGGAGACTCCAAAATGCAAGGCAACTGGGGGCGAAATGATTCTGGAACGTCTGTTGCAAGCCTCCGGACTGATTGAAGGCGAACACTACTTCCGCCAGGGAGTTTTAAAAGACGAACAGGGGGCGAAGCCATCAACGGAAACGGGCAGAAGATGCAGCCCTACATCATCGTGAAGTACCCGACGAACGAAGGAAAGTGATCGACTCAAAGTGTCGCTGACTGCCTTATGCTGCCTACACCTCTGCCAGCAAGGAGGAGCAGGCACACTTCTCTGAAAGCACACCTGCAATCCGTCCGCGCCCATATCGACGAGCTCAGCCATAAAGACTACTCGCATTATGACGCCCAATCACCGGATTTCGTTGATGTTCATCCCCACCGGTGCCTACCTCGCCATCCAAAGTGATGCCCACCTCTGGCTTATGCCTACAACAAAAAGGTGGTACTGATGAGCCTGGCTGATTAGTGCCCTGCCTCTCGCTCGACCTTTGGAAGAAGGAGAACCAGGTGAGCCACCTCATCCAAGCGCGGCACCGTAATCTTATGAAAAGATTGCAGGCTTTACCTTCCTCGGTAGCTCTCGGCGACCGGTTGGCCGGTGCAGAGGATTTTTGACAAAGCCTTCAACTTCAGCTCTCTCGGACGGTAGCTGCAGCATGTGTGATGCGCAAGCAAAATGCTGAAAGGCATGAGCCTCGCAAAATTTCTCAAGATTTGCCCAAAGACACCATTCAAAGAAGAAACAGAAGAGGAAAAACAATAACATTCAATAAAACATTCAACATGAAAATCCTTGAAAGACCGTATTTCTCCTTCACCAAGAACCGTTCATACGAGGAGGTCTGTGTCAACAGGAATTACCGGAGGAGTAACAGCCATTCTGGCAAATGCACCGATTCATATCAGGAATAAAAAGAAAAAGCGACGAAGAATCCACTCCACTTTCTTCACCAATATAGAGAGGAAATGCCCCCGAACAAAAACTCCAACAAAGCCCTGAAAGACAAGCGGGTTTTTTTTTATCTCAAAATTGGACAAAAAGAATCCATAAAGGATTGTGGTATCGGGTTCTGAGCCGGAACGCCGAGATCATCGAGCATCTTCTCAACAGCTTTCGACATCGGGCCAGGACCACACATATAATATTCAATATCTTCAGGAGCTTCGTGATTCTTCAGGTAAGTTTCATAGATTACGTTGTGAACGAATCCCGGAGTATACTTCACACCTGCAGCATCAGCAGCAGGGTCCGGACGGTCAAGTGCCAGATGGAATGTGAAGTTCGGGAAATCCTTTTCGATTTGCAAGAAGTCTTCCAGATAGAACACTTCGTTCAATGCACGGGCACCGTAGAAGTAAGACATCTTACGGTCAGTGATATGCAGTGTCTTTGTCAAGTGCATGATCTGTGCACGCAACGGAGCCATACCGGCACCACCACCGATCCACATCATTTCCTTGTTAGAGTCCAGAATCGGATGGAAATCTCCATAAGGACCGCTCATAATAACCTTGTCACCCGGTTTCAGCGTGAAGATATAAGAAGAAGCGATACCCGGCATTACATCCATAAATCCAGGACCTTGTTCTTTCGGTTTGAACGGAGGAGTAGCGATACGCACGGTCAGCATGATACGGTCACCTTCAGCAGGGTAGTTGGCCATAGAGTAAGCGCGGATTGTTTCCTCTTCGTTCTTACATTTCAAACCCAACAGGCCGAATTTCTCCCATGCAGGCAGATATTCATCACCGATCAAGCTCTTGTCAATATCCTTATCGTAATCCATTGAGAATTTAGGTATCTTGATCTGCGCGTAAGAACCGGGGATGAAGTCCATGTGTTCACCCTTAGGCAATGCAACGATGAACTCTTTGATAAATGTAGCCACGTTCTTGTTGGAGATAACTTCACACTCCCACTCTTTCACACCGAGCACAGACTCGTCAATCTTGATAGACATGTCACTTTTCACTTTCACCTGACAGCCCAGACGCCAATGGTCTTGCTGCTGCTTACGGCTAAAGTGAGGAACTTCGGAAGGCAAGATTTCACCGCCACCTTCAAGCACCTGGCATTTGCACTGTCCGCAAGAGCCCTTACCACCACATGCGGATGACAGGAATATTCCGTTTACAGACAGAGTATTAAGTAAAGTAGAACCGGAAGCAACTTCCAATTCCTTTTCGCCATTGATTGTCAGTTTCACGTTACCTGACGGTACCAGGAAATTCTTGGCAACCAACAGGATAACAACAAGCAGCAGAATAACCACAAGGAATACCCCAATGCTCGCTAATATTAAATTCATATCCATTGTCTTATTCCTTTCTTTTTAGATGTTCAAACCAGAGAAACACATAAATGCGATTGCCATTAGGCCTACTGTGATAAACGTGATACCCAAGCCCTTCAACGGAGCAGGAACGTCAGAGTAAGCCATTTTCTCACGGATAGCAGCCAGACCTACGATAGCCAGCAGCCAACCGATACCGGAACCGAGTGCATAAGAAAGAGCGTCCCAGATATCACCAATATACTTCGGATCACTCGGACCAAGATTGATGCGTTGCTGCATAAACAGAGAAGCACCCATGATAGCACAGTTAACGGCAATCAACGGCAGGAAGATACCCAGTGAAGCGTACAGCGACGGGCTGAAACGTTCCACCACCATTTCCACCAATTGCACAATACCGGCAATAACGGCAATGAAAAGAATAAAACTCAAGAAACTAAGATCGACACCTTCAATGATAGCGTTGGCAGCCAGCACCTTAGTTTGCAACAAGTAGTTCACCGGAAGCGTCACCAGCAACACGAAAGTTACGGCGATACCCAGTCCTACGGCAGTCTTCACATTCTTCGAAACGGCCAGGTATGAACACATACCCAGGAAGAATGCGAATATCATGTTGTCCACAAAGATAGAGCGGACGAATAAACTTAATAAATGTTCCATAATCCTTTTTGATTTATGATTTATGATTTATAATTTATGATTCAGCAGACTTATCATGCGACTATGACTATAAAGCTAGACATAAATCATAATTCAGAAATCAGAAATAATTAATTACTTTCTTCTTGCAACTCTTTGTGACGTGCACGTTGGTACCAGATAATGCAAGCTACGATAATCAATGCCATAGGCGGCATCAACATCAAACCGTTGTTAATGTATCCGGTGTTTTGAATAGGTTCGTAGTTCAATATATTGAAACCAAGCAGTGTACCCGAACCAAGCAATTCGCGGAAGAAAGCAACGATAATCAGAATCTTGGCATATCCTAAACCATTACCTACACCATCCAAGAAAGACTCCCAAGGACCGTTCTGCATGGCAAATGCTTCCAGACGTCCCATAAGAATACAGTTGGTAATAATCAAACCTACATAAACAGAGAGCTGTACGCTTACGTCGTAAGCAAACGCTTTCAGGACTTCACTCACGATAGTTACCAAAGCAGCTACCACAACCAACTGGACGATGATACGTATGCGGTTAGGAATCGTCTTACGCAACAGTGAAATAACAACGTTAGCAAAAGCTGTAATCACCGTTACGAAAGTCCCATTACAATGGCAGGCTCCAGCTTTGCAGTAACAGCAAGTGCAGAACAGATACCTAGCACCTGTACGGTAACCGGATTATCTATTCCCAGCGGAGCAGAGAATACTTCTTTATTTCTCTTTGAAAACAATTGTCCCATATTCTATCTTTCTCCTCCTTATTATTTAGTTAAAAAACTCAAGTAACTGCTCAGGCAAGCTTCAACATAGCATCTACACCTACTGAGGTAATTGTACCACCCGAAATACCGTCCACTTGGTATTCAGGTTTCTCTACCTTGCCATTCTTTACAACTCCCAAAGCGATAGAACCGTCTTCCAATGTTTTCTTACCTACGAATTCATTCTGGAAATGTTCGGTTGCAATTTCAGCACCCAAACCCGGAGTTTCACTAGCATGAGAGAAGTAAGTACCGTAAACAGTATCCTTATCTTCGTTCAGTGCAACGTATCCCCAGATAGCGCCCCAAAGACCGGCACCGTAAACAGGAACTACATATTTAGTCTGACCGTCCACTTCGCACACAAACACGTGCAGACGTTGGTGTTCTTTTGGCTTCTTTCTCGTAGTTGGTAGCAAATTCGCCCGTATTTTCGGTCAGTGTGCCGTCTACGTTCATCAGCATATCCCCTTTCACATATTTCTGATATTCAGCATCCGCATCTTCCACATTCTTAATGTTCAATGCAGCGAGGATCTGCTTCTTAGTGTCCAACTGCACATTCTTGTCTTGTGTAGATTTCAGTGAAGAGCTAACGAATGCCAGCAGGAATGCTACGATAATAACCATTACCGAAGCATAAATGATAGTATAACTATTACTATTCGTATTCATTTTCTTTCGGTATTTATTGGTTAGACTTGATAGTGCGTTTCTCGCGACGGCTGATATTGCTTTGTACTACACAGTAGTCAATCAGCGGAGCGAAGATGTTCATTAACAGGATAGCGAGCATCATACCTTCGGGGATAACCCGGGTTCAGTACGCGGATAACGATAGCCATGACACCAATCAGGAATCCGAAGATATACTTACCTCTTTCTGTACGTGCGGAAGTAACAGGGTCAGTAGCCATAAATACGGCACCGAAGCAGAAACCACCGAGAACGAGGTGTTCGTACCAAGGCATTTGCGCCATTGTATTGTTTTCCATGCCGATTGCGTTGAACACCCAAGCCATGAATGCGCCACCGACAAACACAGAAATCATAGTCTTCCAACTAGCAACCCCTGTCCACAAAAGGATAACGGCACCAATCAGAATAGCGATTACGCTGGTTTCACCGATAGAACCCGGAATCAGACCTGTCATCATATCCATGTTGAATGCAGGCACACTACCTGTGTAGCAGCTAATCCCAGAGGAGTGGCAACCGTAAGTCCGTCTACGCCTGTCCTATACCGAAGATAGTGTCGCCTGATACCCAAACGGCATCACCGGACATCTTGGTCGGATAAGCGAAGAACAGGAATGCACGAGTAATCAACGCTACGTTGAAAATGTTCATACCTGTACCACCGAATACCTCTTTCGCAAAGATAACAGAAAATGCAGTAGCTACGGCGAGAATCCACAACGGACAGTCAACCGGAACAATCATCGGGATCAGGATACCCGAAACGAGGAATCCTTCCTGGATTTCTTCCTTCTTCCATTGAGCTACGATGAACTCAATTCCCAGACCTACTACATAAGATACGATTATTTTCGGCAACACAGCCAGGAATCCGTAGATAAACATTTCGAAGAAGCTGCCTGTGGCACCTGTATGGGTGAAATGCTGGTAACCTACGTTGTACATACCGAACAGCAACGCCGGTACTAACGAAATAACCACAATCGACATGATACGCTTGCTGTCGATCGCGTCGTGTATGTGCGTTCCCGTTTTCGCAGTCTTGCTGGGCACGAACAGGAATGTTTCGAAGCCGTCGAACACCGACTGGAATGCGTGGAATTTACCGCCCTCCTCAAAGTTCGGCTTTATCTTATCGAGATAATTTCTTAACGCTTTCATTTATTTAATTGAAAATTGAAAGTTGAGAGTTGAAAATTGTGCTGTTTTATGCTGTATCCACAGAGAGCCGTTTCGCAAGATTTCAACTATCGCTTATTTTAATTTGCCATTCTTATTCGATTACGCCATTTCTGAACGGAGCATATCGAGTCCGGCACGAACGATGCGTTGCAGTTCCATCTTTGAAGAGCAGACGAATTCGCAAAGGGCGAAGTCTTCGGGAGCTACTTCGTAGATAGCCGAGTGCTTCCATACGGTCGATGTCACCGGCGATAATTGCTTTAATCAGATATTCGGGCAGGATATCCATCGGGAACACTCTGTCATATTCGCCAGACATGATCATGTGACGTTCGCCACCTTTGATACGGGCATCCAGCGTGTATTCCTTTTTGCCCATCAACCAACTGAAATATGAACGATTGGCACTGAACTGGTTGAAGCGTGGCATGATCCATCCAAGCATTTCGTGAATGTCGTCACCTTCGGGGATTACAGTCAGCTGGCTATGGAAAGCGCCCAGGAATCCGTTCGGGGATACTTGTTTGCCGCTCAGCACGTTACCGCTGATGTAGCGCAAATCTCTATCTTTTGTTACGTTTCCGGCAAACACGTTGGTGAGCAATGCGCCTACCTGTAGTTTGCAGTATGCAGGTTTCAACACTTCGGAACCTGTCACAGCTACTGTACGGGTGAAATCTACATGGCCTGTATTGAAGAGGCGACCGATGAAGATTACGGCTTGCGGATCAATAGTCCATACCGTTTCGCCCTTGGATACGGGGTCGAGGTGGTTGATCTGAACACCTACGTTGCCGGCAGGGTTCGGTCCGTCAAAAGCGGTGATGGTAACGTTCTTAGCCTGTGTCAGTGCAGCAGCTTTCTGTTTCACACTGATACTCAAGTAATTTTTTGCCAGTTTGGCAAGAGCATCAAGCCCTGTCTGGAAGTTTGCTTCTTCGCCTTTCAATGCGAATTCGAAATCGGGAGCCAATGGATTAGTATCGAATGCGGAGATGAAGATTCCTTTCGGTGTTACCGTCGGGTCTGCAATGATGTCATAAGGACGCTGTTTGATAAACGCGAAAAGTCCGGCTTCCAACAAAGCGGTTTTCACAGCTTCAGCATCCATCGAAGCAACATTCTTCTTCCCAAAATCTTCATAGTCCTGCTCTGCAGCAGCTTCCACAACGATGTTCAACACCTTACGACGAGCACCACGTTCAACACTCGTCACCACGCCGCTCACCGGCGAAACAAATTTCACTTCAGGATGATACTTGTCGATAAACAAGGGTCCACCAGCCATTACATATTCCTGCTCTTTCACGACTACCTTAGGCGTCACTCCAGGAAAGTCATCGGGTACAAGTGCGTAGAATCCCGGTTCTTTTACTGTTGCGTACGTTTCAGCAGCTTTTCCTTTCAGGTTTATGTCAAGGCCTTTACGTAACTTTATTACATTTGCCATGCTATATAAAATAATGGTTTCATAAATTTGCCGCAAAAGTAATAAATAAGATTGGGATTCGGGAGGAAAAAAGAAAGGAATTACGGAAAAATATCCGTAATTCCTTTCGTGTTCGTGCATCGTAATCTTTTATCTTTTGTTCCGAAACAAAAGACAGAAGCAAAGAAAAAGAACTATTCAGCAAACATAGGATCCCAAGCAGGAAGTCGGATAGGCTTCTGTTTCAACACCTCGAGAGCTTTTTTCGATGCATATTTCGTTTCTACTACTAGACGGAACATATATTCGTTAAAAACCAATCATCTGTCATAATGAGATAACCCTGATAACCGGCAGCAGGCCCCCAACTATTTTCAACCATCCATTTCGTCGGTTTTCCATGTTTTTGTCAAGATCGACGGCCATAAGAGTCATGGCGTGACTGGAGCCACTGGCAAAACTTTGGATACGTTGCTTCTTGTTCATGCCAAAAAGAAGTACCCATAAGAGATTCGTAGTCGTAGTTTTTGACATCCAGTAGACCACGGTCAGAGTTTAGAAACTTACCTACATCGCAAGAAAAATACATCATTGTGCTATCCTTGAGAGAAGAAATAGCCATTTCTTTGATATCCTCGATGGGAAGATTGACATACGTCCAGTTTTTTGCCGTCGTAACGGTGGCGGTCGTAGTCTATCTCATAACACTTATAATATTCACGGCTCGGATCGTTCATTAACATGACATAATTATCAATCAGTTTTTCGTCACCATACTTTTTCAGGAAAGAAAGCGGAGTGTAAGTTTCGGTAGACACAGGCTCACCCTTAGCGTTATATTCAGTCCAGGTAAATTCAGTAGGAGGAACACCGAGATTCAACACTAACATGCGGTAGATGGTGCTCAACATCTCTGTTTTTGTTTTCTCAAGGGCAGCAGGCTTGACACCTTGCGCAGCGAGACCACGGAGTTGAAGCCCCTGTTCACGAAGTTTCAGGACGATCAGACCTGCCATACGGGAAGTATTTTTCACTACTGTTGGTTTCCGGCATCACATCTTTTGGGAACAAGCCCGTATTTACTGACGATATCGGCTACGCCGGTAAATGTTCCACCGTCACTCAAAGGATTGCGGAAGAGCCATTCCACCATTTTATCATCCATCGGCTTACTGCTGGTGTCGATAATACCTTGCAGAAAGAGATTAGCTTTCTCCAGCTGGTCGAAGAAGAAAGGATAAGTTTGCGAAAATTCGAAGGAACCGAGGTTATGCTTGGCGATCGCTTTGGCACGCATCACATTCAAACCTGTGAAAAGCCAGCAACGGCCGGAAGATTTCTGATCGGTGATACCTTTAGAAGACACTTTGATAGAAAAATGTGTATCCATGCCTTTCAGGTTATCCTGGTTGAGAGCCAGTTTACGGATGTCGTTGTTGCCGATGGCGTTGCGGATAGCCTTGTCGGTAGGAGTGTTTGCGTAACTCTGCTTGATTTGTTGCATCATGGAGTCGCTGATGCCTCCTTTCACTTCTTGCGCTTGTGTAGAATAAGAAAAAGCACATAAAACAAAAATTGATAAAATCTGTTTATTCATTGATTTGATATTAAAATGTTGTCATATTTCACCTTCTTATAATAGATAAAACATATTACTCTTTTGCAAAGGTTGTTGAATTCTTAGATATATGCAAACAAACTCCTAAAAACGAATAATATTTTTTAGCAAACAATAATAACTTATTGTAGAAAAACCTGCAGATAGAATAAATAATCGTATATTTACACACAAAATTAAAACACAACAAAATGACAAGCGCAAAATCAGTACGATATAATTGGATTGACTGGAGTAAGTCAATAGCTATATTTCTAGTTATTTGGGGACATGTACCAATGCAATCAGAGACGCACACGATCATCTATTCCTTTCACATGCCACTTTTCTTTCTTATATCCGGTTACTTATACAACCCTAAAGGAACAATAAAAGAAGAATTATATAAGGATCTCAAGACTTTGCTGCTCCCCTATCTCATCTATCAATTCATATTTTACCCGTATTGGTTTGTTAGAGAACTTATAGTACCTCATCAAGTCATCAATATACACAATAGTATCATACAACCCCTCATTCAATCACTGTCGTCAGACCCCATTAACGGCCCCACATGGTTTTTATATATTGCCTGTTTATGATAAAAATATATTCCTACACTATACAAAAAAAACAATCAATATACTGGTTGACGGCAGGTATCAGCAGCCTAGTCTCCATACTCATTTGTTATTGGCTCAACCAACACTCCATCTATGGTACCTATGCTACACATAGTTTTTTTGCATTGCAAATATTCTTTTTTACCGGACAAGCATTGAAACGGACAAAGATAAAAAACATCGCAAATTCCTTGCATCAAAGTATCATCTGGCTGATTTTATCCATTGTTTCATTTGCCACATTTTTTTTCGATGGGATACACCAGTAACTATACAACACTGCCCGAAATAGTAAATTTCCACCTCCTGAGATTCACCGGAAGCTGTATGATTCTTGGAATCGGATTTATACTCAACCAAATTACATCCACCATAAATTATAATGTATCAATAGGCACAATGGTTATTTTAGGTATACATTGGATGTTCATAGGTGTATTCAATTTTGCTATAGAAAAATACCTGCATATCGATAATATTACCTACTCTACATTCATAGCCTTTATTATAAGTCTACTTATTACAGCAATCAATTATCCACTCATTATATTCTGCAAGAAGCATATCCCTCTACTGTTAGGGAAAAATCCGCATACCAAAATAGCCTTTATTTGCCCTTAGAATGACTTTTTTAGATTTATTATCTAAGAACTTCAAAACTAATCAGAATAAAAGAGTTTTCTTTGCAGTCGAATTCCTCAAAGAGAAATTATGAAGAAATATATAATAGGAATATTGGTGATGCTTCCATCCATCAATATGATGTCAGCCGCGGCTGATAGTACGGCAGTAAAGAGCGATGAACTGCAAAGGTCTACAACTTCTATCAGTGATACTACTCCTACAGATATTGAAGACATCCCGTCAGATACTATTCCTGCCCTTTCAAAGCGCGAGTTGCGCCGCCAGCGCGTGGCAAACCGGAATTTGCACTATAACATATTAGGTGGTCCCAGTTATACGCCGGACTTCGGTTTATTAGTAGGCGGTAGCGCACTGATGACGTTTCGGATGAATCCGAGTGATACCACCCAACGACGTTCGGTAGTGCCGATGGCCATTGCCTTGATGTTCAAAGGCGGCTTGAACCTGATGACAAAACCACAGCTCTTTTTTAAAGGCGACCGCTTCCGTATCTTCGGAACTTTCTCATATAAAAATACAATCGAAAATTTTTATGGCATCGGATATTCCACTAATAAAGATTATGAACGTGGAGAAGATACCAGTGAATACCGTTATAGCGGCATCCAAGTAAACCCCTGGTTCCTGTTCCGTCTGGGAGAAAGCAATATTTTTGCAGGTCCCCAAGTCGATTTGAACTATGATAAAATTACCAAACCGGCTGCCGGAATGGTTAATGAGCCCTCATATATAGCGGCAGGAGGAACAGAACACGGATACAAAAATTTCAGTTCCGGACTTGGTTTCCTGCTGACGTATGACACACGTGATATTCCTGCAAATGCATATAGCGGAACCTACCTCGACTTTCGGGGAATGATGTATAACAAGGTATTCGGCAGTGATAATAACTTTTACCGTTTGGAAATCGACTACCGCCAATACAAAACAGTAGGACGCCGCAAAGTGATAGCCTGGACAGTGCAAAGCAAAAACGCATTCGGAGATGTACCCCTAACAAAATATGTACTTAGCGGAACCCCCTTCGATCTTCGCGGTTACTACATGGGACAGTTTCGCGACAAGTCCTCGCATGTCATGATGGCCGAATACCGCCAGATGATAAATACGGACAAAAGCACTTGGGGATAAAAAAGATGTTAAGTCATATAGGATATGTAGCCTGGGGAGGATGCGGTTTCATGGGACCCACTCCAGGCAAGATAGAAGGTGTGCTTCCCAACCTCGGATTAGGGTTACGCGTTGAAGTTCAACCCCGTATGAATGTACGCCTTGACTTCGGCAGAGACATGGTGAACAAGCAGAATTTGTTCTACTTCAACATGACAGAAGCCTTTTGACGCCATTTACGCGACAAATTGTGCACAATTTACAAGAAAGATTGTAAAATAGATAATAAAAAGACTGCACATAAATGAAATTAATCCTTATATTTGCGCAAGCTATAACACAGCAAGAGCAAATAATAGGATTTTTTTATGAAGCAATTTATATGTTTTTTTTCGGGGTTATTACTTCTGTTCGTCTCTACCACTCGTGTAGTTGCACAAGAAGTGTCTGACTATTCTCAACTAAGTGAAGAAGATTATACTAAAATAGTGCTTCCCCCTCTATCCGTTTTATTCGAAAATGCCAAGAACAGCCCCATTTATGAGATGGCGGACGTAAAGGCGAGAATCGAGCGCAAATTACTCCAAAAAGAGAAATGGTCATTTCTGGGTTTCTTCAGTTTACGGGGGAGCTATCAATACGGAATGTTCGGTAATGAGTCCACTCTATACGGACGTGGCAGTCGCCCCATATCTTACCTACTCCACTCAAGCGCAAAAATGGTTACACAGTAGGTGCCGGTCTAAGCATCCCACTTAGACGACCTATTCGACCTCAAGGGTAAAATCAGCCGGCAAAGGCTCACATTACGCAGTGCAGAATTGGAACGGGAAGTGAAGTACGACGAAATCAAGAAGAATATTATTGAGATGTATGCGATGGCTACCTCACAGATAAGAGTACTTAAAATGAGAAGTGAAAGTTTGGTACTTGCTAATGTGCAATATGAAATTTCTGAAAAAGAATTTTTTGCCAACGGAACCATAGAATCTTCCGACTTGGCCGTAGATAAAGAAAGGCAGTCAACTGCACGTGAGGCATATGAGAATAGCAAGTTTGAATTGACAAAAGAGCTTAATGATACTTTGAGGTTATTTCACGTACTCCCATCATAAGAAAATATAAAAAACTAAGATATGAACTTCATCATTTCTATCATACGGACCCTCTTTCGCCACCGTTGGCTAATACTGGGGATCAAGACCCTCACGCCGCCGGTGGAACTGCAGACGGGACTTCTTAAAATCCGGTATGATGTACTTCAAAAATGGTTCGATCCCGGTCAGCGGCATGGAAACCAAAGTCCAGGCAGTCCAACGGCTGTCGGGCTTTTTGCATCAGAAAAAGGCGAAGCCATGTCAAAGATTCAATCCTCGCGCAAGACGCAGTTGTTTAGTGCTTTAAGGGGGCCCTGCTGGGGGGCCGCCGTGTTTTTGTCTTGTGTACGGTATCGCGCCGCTGGATGGCAAACGATGCCTTCTGCCGCGGCGGCTATGTTGAGAAGGATATTCAGCAGCATTACGCCGGGTGGCTTTTTTACCGCGACAGCACCCTGCGCTGGCCGCTGGGGCGTAAGCCCCGCCGTCAACGCCCCCAGCGGCGTGAGTGTGGCCTACACCGACTCTATCCCCCTGCTGGCGGTGCTCTGCCGCCGCTGGCCGCACTCTGCGGCGGTACCTTTCAGTATTTCGGCTGGTTCACATTTTTCTGCTTTTTTGCTGCAGGGCGGCTTTGGTGCCCTGCTTCTGCGGTCTGTTTGCAGGGACGGCAGCGCCGCTGGCCGGTGCCCTGCTGTTCGCGGCAAGCCCATTCTGATCGAGCGCGCGTTCCGCCACGCACCTCGGGGCGCGCAGTGGCTTGTTTTGGCAGCGCTGTACTGCTATTTCGCTGCGGCGGCAGGGGCGGTACGCTGCACCGGGGGCTGTTTTTCCTTAATGTGATCGCCGTGGGCATCCACCTATTTTCTGCCCATGACCTACGCCGTCACGCTGGCGCTTCTGTTGGAATACGCCGTGCAAAAGCGGCAAATTAGCTGCGCCCGGCGCTTTTCCTCGGCGCCAATATGGCCTGTACTGTCTTGCTGGGCTGGGTGCTTTTTTCTACGGCACCGCCACCAGCGGCGGCAGGCGCTAGTTGTACGGCTTATATTTTGCCATGAACCTGAACGCACTGTGGAACCCTGTAGGGGTAAACGGCGTTCTCTACAGCCGCCACACTGCTGCCTGCGCAGAATCAGATCGATGGCAACTATGATGCCTTTGCCTATCTGGGCCTCGGTGTGTTGGCGACCCTGCCGATCACGCTCACGGCAGCGCGGCGGCGCATATTGGCCGCTGTGCGGCGGCACTGGGCGCTCTGCCTTGTCTGCTGTGTGCTGACCGGCTTTGCTGTCAGCAATGTCATCACCGCCAACGGGGCGACACTGGCCGTTCTGCCGCTGCCGCCGTCCCTCAATCTGTTTTCTGACGCCCGGCGGGCGGCTGTTTCTGGCCTGTGTACGACCTGCTGACGCTGGCCGCCTTTGCAGGGCTGACACGCCGCCCCGTGCTGCCGTCTGGGGCCGCACTGCTGGCTGCCGTGCAGCTGGGACATCAGCCCCGCACTGACTGCACGGCATGACGCAATGATAAGCGCGCAGAAAACGGCAGCCTTCCCGACGGAGATGGTCAGCGACTTCTGGCAGGCTGCCGGACAATATCGGCACATTCTCTCGGTGCAGGGCTTGCAGGCCGACTGCCTGCATCTGGCGCTGTGGGCTGCCGACAACGGCATGACCACCAATGACCCTTTCGCCGCCCGGTATGACGAAAGCGCCCTTGCCTCCCAGCGGCAGACCACGCTGGATACGCCTTGGCCGCCGGCACACCGGAGGGTGATACGCTCTATCTGTTTGCTGATGAGGGGGCTTTTTGCAGGCAGTGGAGCCTTGCGGAGCATTGCCTGGTGCGGACAGGTAACCGGCCAG
>VOFK01001626.1_pt1 | contig 17103 bp, 27 predicted proteins | sample 5384121 | NCBI WGS metagenome assembly VOFK01 (sample SAMN12384730, study PRJNA508395) | human gut metagenome | isolation source: healthy gut J | host: Homo sapiens
TCATTGGCTGGTTCGGTTACGTATTTCTGCTTGCCGCCGCAGTATTTTTCAGCTCCTCGACCTGCTCTTCATCAGGCTCTATCTGCTCTTTTCATGCCTCTGAAAAATTCCTTATTCATAGAAATATCCTCCTTTCAGCTTTTCTTTCAACATTTCTCTTTTGTAAGCTGCATTCTCACCGTTCCACTGCGTACTTTCATTTATCTTTGCTATCTCATCAGTAGACACCTCTTCAAAATAAGTAAAGATAGTACCACCATTCTGTATTTTTCAGGCAGTTCTGTTACAGCGCAGAAAACATCATTTTCCTCACGGCTTCTGAAAAAGCTTACCCTCTTCCTTTCTTTCTTCAAGGGGAACTGTACGCCTGCGCCAGCTTGACAATGTTATCTTTTTGCACTGATTGAGAGTAGTCCTGATAAGCCAGAACTCTCTTCCTCATCATTGTCCTTTTTGACTGTTATCCCCTTTCGATAAGCTGCAAGAAACACTTCCTGAAAAAACATCGTCTGCATCTGCTTTTGAGCCAAGACGTGCTATAGCGATTCCATAAACGGTACTTTTATATTTATCTATAAGCCTGTCTATCTCTGAAGGCGTATTTTTCAAATTGACGTCCATTTGATCACCCCTTTATAATAAATACTTATTCTCTCCCAAAATGTCAAAAAAATAAAATTTTTTTCAAAAAGCCGCCTGAGCATACGCCCAGATTTGGCTTCCACTTTTTTAGAACAATCCCTGCTCCTCTGCAGCAGACGGCACATATTCCTCGTTCTCGATTATATAGTCCACCACTCTGCAATAGAAATCTGTAGGATTCATCTGAATTTTCGATTTTATATAATTTGCCTGCTCCTGATCAGGTGCGTAAAGAGTTATGTCCATAAGCACCATATCATCGTCACAGCAGCGGCAATGCACGTTATAACCACGCTTTGCAGGCTTTTTTTATATCAAAGCTTACGTCACGATCGTTTTTAAGCTTGACGAACAGTCTTAGACCTGCCGCATATATCTTATCTCTAAAACTTTTTCGGCACAAGTTTTTTGAATTTCTCAGCGCCCTCAATGCCCTTTTCAGTGAGCCGATAGTAATTCGTGCCTTCTATTTCCGCAAGCTCCAGCGTGCCGTTTTTCCAACATTCTGCTGACAGCCTCAGTGTACACAAAATAATTCACAACGCCTTCGCCCGTGGCTATCTCAGTAAGCTGATTAGGCGTACAAAGCTGATTTATCTGACCCAGAAAATAAGCCAGAAGTATTTGAACCTCATACACGTCGGAAATGTTCTTCATGTTTCTCTGATATATGAGCCTCAGGATTTTGTACCAAGCTATCAATCCTCCTTTGGAAATTTCTCTAAAAATTTGGGTATTCAAGCATATGATTGAGCAAAGCTATATTAACAGCCGCCTCAACACATGGCACAGCTCTTGGAACAACACAAGGGTCGTGTCTGCCCTTTACTTCGAGAGTTTCATTTTTCATAGCTGAATAGTCCACAGTTGCCTGCGGTCTTGCTATTGACGGAGTAGGCTTGAAAGCAACTCTAAGTGAGATAGGCATACCAGAAGCTATTCCGCCCAGTATTCCGCCGTGATTGTTTGTCTTTGTCACAACGTGACCCTTTATCATTTACATAGAACTCGTCATTGTTCTCCGAACCTGTCATTTCTGCGACCTTAAAGCCTGCACCAAACTCCAGACCCTTTACCGCAGGGATACCGAAAATAAGCTGAGCTATAGAGTTTTCAAGTCCGTCAAAGATAGGCGAGCCGATACCGGCTGGAACATTGATAGCGATACATTTCTATAATTCCGCCAACGCTGTCCTTATCCTTTCTTGCCTTGTCTATCTCCTTTATCATTTTCGTTGCCCTGAACGTCGATAATAGTCGGGAACTCTTTCTCACGAACTTCCCTTATCATATCCTTAGTGGTATTGATAGGGTCAAAAAGCCTTATCCTTTATGCCATGGATTTCTGCGATATGAGCGCCCACATAGATACCTCTTTTTTCAAGTATCTGACCTGCCACTGCTCCTGCAAAGCATAGGGGCGCAGTAAGTCTGCCTGAAAAATGTCCGCCGCCTCTTACATCATTGAAGCCTCTGTATCTCAATGCGCCTGTATAATCAGCGTGACCTGGTCTTGCAAGCCTTGAAAGATTTGAATAATCCTGTGAATGCTGGTCTGTATTGGCTATAAGCGCACAAAGAGGAGTACCCGTAGTCTTGCCGTTGAAATAGCCAGACATTATCTGCGGCATATCCTTTTCTTTTCTCTGTGTAGAGGTCTTGTTCTGCTTAGGCGCTCTTCTTGCCATAAATTGATATATCTTGTCAAGGTCGATGCTCTCCCCCGGCGGTACATTATCCATAACAACGCCTATTGCAGGGCCGTGGCTCTCACCGAAAACGGTAAAGCCTATATTGTTGTTCCATGTTGATGACATTTTACTTCCTCCTGTCAGCTTATAAAGCCTGTATAAATAACGGCAGATACCCGCCAGATCAGTACAAATTTTTGTACTAGCCCACGTTAAGGCTCACGGCTTATCTCTCCTCCGATGCTCTCATATACCTCAAAGAAATCGGGATATGACTTGCTGACGCACTCCGCACCGTTTATCTTCAGTGGTGAAGTACATCTTGTGGCAGCCACCGCCATTGACATTGCGATCCTGTGGTCGTTGAAGCTGTCAACTTCTCCGCCATTCAGTGAGCCAACGCCCTCTATCTCCAATCCGTCCTCAAGCTCAGTTACCTTTCCGCCAATTGCGTTAAGGCACTGTGAGATAGCCAGCCTGTCGCACTCCTTTATCCTAAGACGTGCGGCATTTCGTATATAGCTTTTCCCTCGCAGAAGCTTCCAAGTACTGTAAGAACAGGTACAAGGTCGGGTATATCCGGAACAGTCCGAGGTCAAAAGGCTGCAAACCGCCATTTTTATTATACACTATTTTCTCGCATATTTCAACAATTTTTTTTATCTCCCTGAAAAGATTTTTCAGAAAGCCCTGCGATATCAATATCACTGCCCAAAAGAATTTGCCACCTTGAAGAAAGCCGCCTGAGAATAATCCCCCTCAACTCTGCCGCTGAAAGGCATATAACGCTGACCGCCCTTTACAAAATATCCATTCTCTGTTTCCTCCACCTGACAGCCATGCTCTCTCAAAGTGCCTAGAGTTATGTCAACATATGGCTTTGACTCCAAATGAGAAGTGAGTATTATCTCGCTGTCCTCCTCAAGAAGCGGCAGAGCAAACAGAAGCCCTGTGATAAACTGTGAGGATATTCCACCGTCAACATAGAACTTGCCCCCTGTGAGCTTCCCATTAGTGGAAAAAGGCATAGTGTTGTCATATTCAAAGCTTACGCCATGCTTTGGAAACTCTTCAAGATATGGTGTGATAGGTCTTTGCGGAAGCCTGCCCCTGCCGATGAACTGAGTATCCACCCCAAGCGCACAAGCAACAGGTATGAGAAATCTCAGCGTTGAGCCGCTTTCACAGCAATCAAAACTGCGCTCTCAGGAATATCCTTTATGCCCTCTATCACAGCCTTGTCGCCGTCAAAAATCTATTTTCGCCCCAAGCGCCCTCATGCAATCCATAGTCGCAAGGATATCCACCGAGGGATAAAGATTTGTTATCTCAGAAATGCCGTTTGACAGCGCCGCCGCTATCACCATTCTGTGTGCAACGCTTTTTGAGGGCGGAACTGTCACCTGTCCGCTGAGTTTTTTCGGAAATACAGTTATGTTCATCGCTATCCTCCGTTACATCTCTGTGATTATTTCAGCAATCTGCTCCTCGGATATCTCTTTGCCGTACTGATTTTCACCGAAGCACATCATCTCGCCTATTTCTTTTTGGAAAACAAATCTCAGCTTTCCGTCACGGACCTTTTTATCTGTATAAAGCTTTTTCACAAGAGCCTTTCTGTCAATATAGTCAGGTATTTTTGTAGGAAGCTTTGCCCTTTCGAGAAGCTTTTCCACACGCTGTTCATTTTCATGGGATATAAAGCCAAGCTTCTCGCCCAATCTTGACTGTGCCACCATACCGATAGCTACAGCTTCGCCATGATATAGTCTATAATCAGACACAGTTTCGATAGCTCTGCCAACAGTGTGGCCGAGATTAAGCACCTCTCTCAGACCGACTCTCTCTCGTCTTTCATTACCACTTTGTACTTGACTTCGCAGTTTTTTTCTTTGCGATATACTCGCAGGCTTCACCGTCACATTCAAGCACCTTTTCCACGTTTTTTCAAGATACTCAAACAGCTCCTTATCACCAAGACAGCCGTGCTTTATAGTTTCCGAAAGGCCGCTTGAAAGCTGTTTTCAGGAAGTGTTTTCCATGTGTCTATATCGAGATACACTTTCTTGGGCTGATTGAACAGACCGATAAGATTTGTAGCAAGGGGCGTATCAACGGCAGTTTTTTCCGCCCACAGAAGCGTCAGCCGCCGCAAGGAGCGTTGTGGCATAATTCACAAAAGGCACTCCTCTGCCAAATGTTCCTGCAACAAAGCCTGCCAGGTCTGTGACAACTCCGCCGCCAACGGCTACCACACAGCAGTCACGGGGAAAGCCTTTTTCAAGCATAGAGTCCTCAACAAACTCTTTCATCTGCCTGGTTTTGGACTTTTCTCCCTCAGGTATCACAAAAAGCTCGGCTTTCAGACCTGCGGCATTTAGCCTGTCATAAATATCTCTGCCGTAAAGATCCACAACGATAGAATCCGTTACAACGGCAAATTTCTTTATCTTTCCCACAAGACCGCCTTTAAGGTAGCTGACCAGCGTATCCTGCAATTTTCTGCCTATTTCTATATCATAAGAATCGTCCACGACCCTTTTAAGCTCGCAGTTGAATTTCATTAATATCAAAACCTTTCAGTACGATTTTTTTACACAGCTATCATAAAAAAGCCTAATTGCCGTCTGAGCATTTCTCGGCGTCTATCGCAAGTGCAATGAGCAATCCTGCCAAAGCATTGCTATCGTCATAAACGTCTATGACATAGGTATCAGTAAGGTGCAAAAAGCTCCTTTGACACATACATTATCTGTTCAGCACCGCTATAAACGGAATAGTCCCAGCCGAAAATATCACCATCCACTCTCCAGCCGCAGAAGTCTATGTCGAACTTAGGTTTGAAAAAGGTGAACTCTTTCTTTATACAGCCCATATACTCTCCGCCTATGTATATCTCAAAGGTAGGGAATAATTTCAGCACCTTTTCTTTCAGCACGCCGACCTTGTTTCCCATGTTGTCGTATATCTCCAGCAAGTGACCCCATGCGAGTCTGCCTTTTACGCTGAAAACTGCGTTACCATATTCGTCGCACACATCATAGCTGTCAAACCATGAAAAAAGCCTTTGTTTAAGCACAAGTTTCATCGCTCTTCCTCCTTTGTACTTTATCCATTTACAGTTCTAAAACATTATACCACATAACTGAATATTTGTAAAGAGAAAAAAAAGAGGTGCGAAAACACCTTTTTTTCAATGTCTTGTTTATTCGTTTACATCAAGAGGCTTGCCCATGAACTCGGAAAGTGCCTTAACTTTTTCTTCATTGTTTCAGCGAACTGTGCAGGAGTAAGTGACTGCGCACCATCGCTCCATGCGTTCTTAGGGTCATTGTGTACCTCTATCTCAAGTGCGTCACAGCCTGCTGTTTCAGCGCAAAGTGCCATTGGCTCAACAAGTGAAGCGATACCTGTAGCGTGGCTAGGGTCGACAGTGATAGGAAGGTGTGTTTTCTGCTGGAGCAGAGGAACGGCTGAAAGATCGAGAGTATTTCTTGTGGCAGGCTCGAATGTACGGATACCTCTTTCGCAAAGGATAACGTTCTGATTGCCCTCAGACATTATGTACTCAGCGGACATGAGAAGCTCCTGAAGTGTTGATGAAAGTCCTCTCTTGAGAAGAACAGGCTTGTCGCTTCTGCCGAGAGCCTTGAGCAGTGTGAAATTCTGCATATTTCTTGCTCCTACCTGAACAACGTCAACGTCAGCAAAGCAGTCAAGATCAGAAAGATCCATGATCTCAGTAACGATAGGCAGACCTGTTATCTTTCTAGCCTGAATAAGAAGGTCGATGCCCTCCCTTGCCAAGACCCTGAAATGAATATGGTGAAGTTCTTGGCTTGAATGCGCCACCTCTGAGCATTGTTGCACCTGCTTCCTTTACAGCGATAGCAGTTGTGATTATCTGCTCCTCAGTTTCAACGGAGCAAGGACCTGCAATGACCTGAAGCTTTCCGCCGCCTATCTTTCTGCCTGCAACGTCGATAACAGTATTATCAGGGTGGAACTTTCTGTTAGCATTCTTGTAGGCTCCCTGAACACGCTGTACATTTTTCAACACATTCCTTAGCCTGAACTGCTTCTATATCGATCTGAGTTGTGTCGCCAATAAGACCGATAACATTTGAATGAACGCCCTCTACCAGATTCGTCGATACATGGAACTGGTCGAGCCAGTTCAAAAAGCTCTTCTACCTGTTTTTTCCTGTGAATTGTTTTTCAATACGATGATCATGTTACTTTCCTCCGAAAATCAAATTTTGTATAGGCAATAAAAACAGCCGTGACATTCTTTTTACAAGAAAGCCACGGCTTATAATAAACGCATATATAAAAACAGAAAAACTTCTCTATACGCCTATTCTGATCGTCGCTTTCTTCACGCCAAAAAAACTCGAAGCCATAAAAGTAGCTCAAGCTCATAAAGAAGTATGTAAAGACTGCAGACATGATAACAGTAGACATATTCTGTTTTTTTCCTTTCGATTTATTTGTTATTGCTAACCACGATTATTATACTCTCACAGGCAGGGGCTTGTCAATAGCCTGCCGAGTTTACATTTTTTTAACGTTTGCAAAACACTTTATTCTTCACTTTTCACCTTATAGCTTTCCACAAGATGATAGACCTTAATATCAACAAGAGCGTCAAGAACGATACCCTCAGCGGTATAATCCTCGCTGAATATCCTGCCCTCCTGCCTTATGGTGTTCACAAGACCCGCCTTGTCAAAAAGGCAAAAGAAGCCTGCATCTTACGCTGTTTTCGGGTAATGCCTTTTGTATAACCGCAAGCAGGCTGTCAATGCCTGTGCCGTTTTTTGGCGGATATCTTCACCGCTTCACCTGATGTGTCAAGCTCGTTTATATAAGGCACTTTGTCGCACTTGTTGAACACTGTCACCACAGGTATTCCCTCACAGCCAAGCTCTTTGAGCAGTTCAAAGGGGTAACTTTTGCCTGTTCCTCGCAGTCATCAGCCGAGGCGTCGCACATGGATTATAACGTCCGCACTTGCCGCCTCTTCAAGAGTGGATTTGAAAGCTTCCACAAGCTGATGCGGCAGACGTCTGATAAGTCCTACCGTGTCAATAAGCATCACCGACCTGCCGTCAGGAAGCTCTATAGCCCTTGATGTTGTTTCCAAAGTCGCAAAAAAGCTTGTTCTCTGCAAGCACGCCCGCTTCTGTAAGATAATTAAGCAGTGTGGATTTGCCACGTTTGTATAGCCCACTATCGCCGCTGTAAGGACACCGTCTTTTCTTGCGACGTTTTCTCATAAGCCCACGACGCTTCTCTATCTCCTTAAGCTCGTCTGAAAGTGCCGCAATGCGTGTTCTGATGTGTCGCTTGTCAGTTTCAAGCTTCGACTCACCAGGACCTCTTGTGCCGATACCACCGCCAAGACGTGACATATTAGTTCCCATACCCGCAAGCCTTGGAAGTCTGTATTTGTTCTGTGCTATCTCTACCTGCAATCTGCCCTCACGAGTAGTCGCACGCTGAGCAAAGATATCCAGTATGAGCATAGTTCTGTCGATAGTGAAAACGCCGCACACGTCCTCGATATTTCTTATCTGTGTGGCTGTAAGTTCGCAGTCAAAAAACTATCCTGTCAATATTTTCATTTCTGCATATCTCAGCCATTTCTTCAAGCCTGCCTGAGCCTATGCGTACCACTGTCAAAGGACGGCCTTTTCTGTGTCACTCTCGCTATCACCTCACCGCCTGCTGTTTCTGTCAGCTCTTCAAGCTCGTCAAGGGAAAGCTCCACGTCATACGAACCTGTATCCACTGCCGCCAACAGCACACGGTCTTTCTTTATTGTGTTGTCAAACATTTCTGCCATATTAATCACTCTAATGTCTGTTATCAAGCCGCTCTTCGGCTTTTTTTCAGGCATAAAAAAACACCCTCAGGCGTGTAACCAAAACGTTATACGGAAGAGTCGGGCGGCTTGTGCCAATGCACTTGCCTGATATTCGGTTTAATAGTTTCTCACCCATATTCTTGTAATTCTCATGTCATCCGACGCTCCTTTCGTAAAATATGTTTTATTATATCACAGCCATGATATTTTGTCAAGCATAAAAACAAAAAGCAGGCTGCCTTTTTTCAGACAGCCTGCAAATGTTATTCATAATCGCTTTTAAGAATACTTCTCTTGTGCTTTTTTTTCCTCATAAAGCAGGATATCAGCATGGCTGAGAAGCTCTCCTATCTCAAGCGTGGCACTGCATACGAACGGATAAACTCCTACGCTCGTATGGATTATATATGGCTTATCGGCGGCATATTTAATATTATATTCTCTTGTGACCGCTTCTATATGGTTTCTCATTGACGGGATATCTATTGCATTATCAAGAAAAGCGCATACAACGAACTCATCGCCACCTATACGACCCATTATCTCACTGTTGCCAAAAGAGTGTTTAAAAGTATCTTTGCCGCAGATAGTATAGCAAAGTCGCCCTCCTCGTGACCAAATTTATCATTTATGGTTTTTCAGACAGTCAAGGTCGGCAAAGACCATGATAGCCTTTTCACCCTCGTTTTTTGTCATTGCTGAGTCTTTTTACGAAGCTCCTCAAAAAATCCCCTTCGATTGTAGCAGCCCGTCAAAGCGTCCTGCCTTTGAAAGATCTCGAAGAAGCTCCATTGTTCTCCTTGATCTCGATAAGGCTCTTTTTAAGCTGCTTCTGGGTAACAGCCTGCTGCTTCATCAAGGTTATTATTTTAAGTGCCGCACAAAGTTGAACTGTCACCGACTGCAAATAATTAAAATACTCATGCTTTTATCTCACACATCAGTATTCCGTAATGCTCCTCGTTAGAGAGAACAATGGTGATACCACTAATGTATAACGTCTGTCTGTTGGCAGATACTTATTCGACAACAGCTCTGTATACTTTACAGCCTGCTCTTCATGTGGGAGCTGGATAGCGTCAGAACCATTGTGATAGGCTTTGAGATACATATATTCCGGCGGTTGCCACTTATCTGTACCAAAGTGAATAATGGCAGGCTCGAAGCTGAACAAGCTTGATTCCATATGAAGTCTCGTAAGCTTATCCACAACGGTCTCATATGCTCTGTCATCATAAGCTTCAAACACAAGCATATCCCTTGTGATAGAGTTTGCCTGCCATGCAAGAAACTCATTATCCTCAAGTTTTTTCCTTACAATAATTCGCATTGCGTTCTGCCAGTATCTTGTATATCTGAATAAAAGTCTGATTTAACTTCAAATGCTTCTCCATGTTATCAAAACGAGAGATAAGCTTTTGCTGAATATACTCAACAGAAGCATAAAGCTCATCAACGCTCACAAACCTAAAAAATTCTTCACTGGCAAGAGTTGAGATCATTTCTAATACCTAATCTTTTTTGACCTCATTATCAAGATTTTCCTCACGGGCATAATCATCAAGAGCATATATTATCTTGACGTAATTTTCTCGCATTTTTCGCAGTTGTTTCACTTGCACTGTATTTATTGAACAAAAACTGGCTCATTCTTCTTGCAAACGCTTCCGGATCATCTGATATTCGACCAAAAGATATGGTCTTTAACTTTGACTTGCCCTGACTGACAGCCGCAGGAATTTCTTCTTACCATTTCCGAAGAGATCTTATCGTTGTTTATAGCCTTATTTATAACATAGTTCACAGCCTCCTGAACGGCATGATAGCCAAGCTCAGAAGGGTCAGCCTTGACAGTCGTCAAATGCGGATTAAGCTCCTCAGCCACTGGATCGTCATCAAAGCCTGTCACAAAGGATATCCTTGCCAGGACGTATCCACGCTCTTCCATAGCCTTATAGCCTGCAATTGCCATCTGGTCGTTTGCAAAAACGATAGCATCAAGTTCTGGATTATCGTCAATTAGCTTTTCCGACTTCGTCAACACAGAATTTCGAAAAATTACCATATGCAACACGCTTTTTCGTCATAGATGATACCATTTTTTCATAAGAGTTTCCTTGTAAACGTCAAGTCTTTCAAGGGCATCATCACTTGTTTTAGGTCCGCTTACCATACCTATCTTTTTACAGCCATGCACCTTTATAAGATGTTCTATAGCCTCCTTCATTCCCGTTCTGTTGTCGAGCATGATACAAGGATAACCATCAATATGTGCCGTTATAGTTATATAACAGGCGTTCCAGCAAATTTTTTTTCAGAAACTGAACCTTATGCTCGTTGTCAAGATATGTTCCAAGTGTGCCGATAAGCACAAGCAGAACGTCGAACTTATTTGCCGCCGCCATATCGAACAAAGTATTATACTGATACTCATACACCGTTCTCAGCTTATCGGCATAGATCCCATCTATATATCTGCCTGGAAAAATAACGAGGTCGGCGTCGCACTGCTCTGCGCCTATCATTGCGCCCTCTGCAACCGCATCGTCAAAAATCATCTTCAAGGTGGCTCACCAAAAGTCCTATTTTTTATACGTCTGCGTTTAGCAGTATCATTCATCATCTCATGATCCTCCGTACAAATCAGCCGTGCTGCTTCAGACGATCTAAAAGCAGCGTCACACAAGGCACGCCTATGGGCTTTGCCTTATTTGTTTATCTTGATATCTTTCTTACAGTCGACTACTGAAAGCGTACCATTCGGACTTCAAGCCACCAGCCATCGCCTGTAAGGAACATTACGTCAAACTGACAGCTTTGTGCTGTCACGTCACCTTTACCTGTTTTATCTCCAACACCTGAAACAGAACCACCCTCGCAATAAAGCTTAAAGACAGTATTTTTAAGCTCACAATCCAGCTCGCCGTCCCTTGTTCCCCACAGTTGAGAGTTCTTCCCTTCATGGAAATGTTGAGTCTGCCATCAAGAATACATATCCTTCCGGTTCGTTACTCATAACTCCCACTGCAGTCAGGTTATTTCCAGAAAGCTCACAACTCATGTTATAATCTGAAATGCTTATATCAGCACTGCCCTTTACAGCACCAACGCCCACTGACATTCCTGCCGCAAGCTTTTAGCCTGCAGCCACAGTTTGATATAGTCACATCTGCGTCGCCGTCGATGCTTCAATACCAACGCACCTATCACCACTGCAATTTACAGCTATATCACCGCCTGCAATGACAATACCATCTTTGCAGCCTCCTCCGCCTCTTCCAACGCACTTGTCGCCATTTGCAGTTATATCAAAGAATACCTGTCATTGCGACAGTTATCCTTCCGCAAGGCTGCCTGCTGTCAGTGCCTATTGCATAGCAATCCTTCGACTCTGATCTGACATAAAAGCTCACCTGAGCCTACGAGCTCTAACGATGATCCCTCTGGGACATAAATGCCCCTGCCGTCTATATGATCTTCACCGCTGCACACTATCCTTACTCTCGAGCCAGTGCCAAGCTTTTTATGTTCGGTAGTTCCCCCATATGTAGTGAGCCATGCGTTTTTTCAAGTGAATGACGCAATCAACACCACTACCAACTGTCACAGACAGAGGCACTGCACGATCGTCCTCAGCCTTTCCTGAAAAGTAAAAATGTACCTGTGCCAGAAAAATGTCAGAATATCTTTTTTTTATACATCTCAGCAAGGTCGATAACGTCATTATCCTCAGCGTGGAAGACCTTTTTATCTTTATCTCCAGCCTCAATACTGTAAGCCACTTATCTCCTCACGGATATTTTCCGATATATCGTGGATAAGCACAGGCTTCGGCTTAGAAACATAATAACCCCTGAATAAGATCGACGCCGAAATATATCATGGTTTTAAGTTCTTCGCTTGTTTCAACACCCTCTGCAAGTGCGGTATATCCGCTTGAATGGAAATATTCCACCATTTTTGAAACTATCTTCTGAGCCTTAGGATTCTGGTCAATGCCAGAAATAAGTGAACGGTCTATCTTTACCACCTCAGGATCATATCGCAGAAGATTCGATGTATTTGAATAGCCTGTGCCGTAATCGTCAATAGCAAGGCTCATATTGTTCTTTTTCAAGACGCACCCTTATTCTATCGAGGTCGTCCTCGCTGATCTCTGTCTGCTCTGTCATTTCGATAACGACCTTTTCAAGAAGTTCGCCATAGTCATTGACGATCGCATAAAAATCCTTATCGTCAAGAGCATGAGATGATATTGAATTTATATACAGCCTGCGGTTTTCAAAAAATCGAGCTGATGCTTGCTGAGATATTTAAGAGTATTTTTTCAGTGTAGCTTTTCTCTATATCGTAAAGTCTGCCGAAATTTTTAGCACAGTTGAGTATCTGAAGCGGATTGAGTGCTATATTTCCCTTTGTTCTCATAAGCGCTTCATAAGCGACTATCTCGCCTGTTGAAGAACTAACGATAGGCTGAAAATGATATGTAAACAGATTTTTTATCAAGAAGCTCTGAATAAGCCCTGATATTTTTCGATATCACTCTTCTGCTTTGCATATTTTTCAGGATCAAAGCAACAAATACTGCCTGCACCCTTTGCCTTAGCTTCATAGAGTGCAAAAGCCTGCTGCGTGCATGAGGTCTTGCTGGCACTTCAAAGCCGCTGCTTATACCAGCTGTCACAGACAGCGAATGATTTGAAGACGATCTCACTCCAAATTCATCTGGCAGGCAACACTCCTTCACCGCTTTACGTATATTGTCAGCAAATTCCTCAGGCTTACACCTCCAAAGCGTGGAACATATATCCAAAACTGACCGTCTGAATTGAATGCCGTCACAGTATTTTCAGGCAAAACCGCAACAACCGCCTTAAGTGCCTCCCTATGCAGTAGTCTGAATCCAAAAGCTTCCCTGCTCCATCAAATCTTACAAGAGCAAGCAATGATGAGCGTGTCATTCCATCAAGAAGTCTTACAAGCTCTGATTGTGGTATAATGTCAAGCCCCTTCAAAACCACTTTTTTTGACATATATTCTTTCGACAGATACACTATTCCGGCGGTAATGCCACTTGGAGTGTCAAGAAGTTCTATACACAACGGCAGACCAAGATCTCGTCCTCCGCCGTTCAATGCAACTATATCTCTGAACTTGTCATAATCTGTGTTCTCTCTAAGTCCCATAAGAGCACGACAGTTTTCATCGGCATAAAACTCTCCGCTTTTCTCGTCCATAACAAACCCGCCGATATTGTGCCATATTGAACAAACCTTTCCCCAGACAGCACCAAAATAGCTTTGCCACAATTTATTTTCCATATCCATGATCTTCACCATGCCTGAATATACGACAGTGTTCAGACAACCCTTCCTTTGAGATTTGTTAATTTTTATATTTTTTATAACTAATTATTTATCAAGCCTATTATAACATAATCCCGATAAAATTACAATAGCGACTAAGGAAAAGATGTTACAAAAATCGTGCATGGAATTTTTTGTATATCTGTTTGACTTAGCTGGTTTTTGGTAGTATAATATAAGCATACACACAATGGAAAGTTAGGATAAAATGACAGATTTTCGCAATAAGTATTCAGTGCTTCAGGACTTTTTCGGACACTCTCAGTTCAGAAACGGTCAGGAGCAGATAATAGACAGCATACTTGCAGGGCGTGACTGCCTTGGAGTTATGCCAACAGGCGCAGGCAAATCTATGTGCTATCAAATACCTGCTCTTATGTTTGACGGGATAACTATAGTTGTTTCGCCACTCTCATATCCCTTATGAAAGATCAGGTGAACTCGCTGATACAATCGGGAGTGAGGGCAGCGTATCTGAACTCGTCACTGACGGCGGCACAGTATGAAATGGCTATATCAAACGCCGCCCGTGGTATGTACAAGATAATATATGTTGCACCTGAAAGGCTGATGACAGGATCGTTTCTGTCACTGGCTTCGTCGGTGAAGATATCCATGCTTGCGGTGGACGAAGCCCACTGCGTTTCTCAGTGGGGACAGGATTTCAGACCTTCCTATATGAAGATACCCGAGTTTCTTGGCAAACTTCCCTACCGTCCCATAGTCAGCGCATTCACCGCCACTGCCACCGCAGAAGTAAAAGCTGACATTATCAAAATGCTTGAACTCCGTGACCCTTTCACCATAACCACAGGCTTTGACAGAAAAAAATCTCTACTTTGGCGTTTCTCACCCTCATGACAAATACAGTGAAACAGTGAGGGATAGTTAGAAATACAAGGACAACTGCGGAATAATCTACTGCTCCACAAGAAAAAAAATGTTGAGAGCGTGTGTGAAAAGCTCTGTGCCGACGGCTACAACGCTTCACGCTATCATGCAGGACTTTCTGATGAGGAAAGGCGTAAAAATCAAGACGATTTTATCTTTGACCGTGTCCAGGTCATGGTGGCGACCAATGCTTTCGGCATGGGAATAGACAAATCAAACGTGAGCTATGTCATACATTATAATATGCCTAAGAATATTGAAAGCTATTATCAGGAGGCAGGCAGAGCGGGACGTGACGGCAACGAAGCAAAGTGCATTTTGCTCTACAGCGGTCAGGACGTTGCGACCAACAAGTTTCTTATAAACAATTCACATGACAATCCCGACCTTGACGATGACACTCTTGAAATGATACGCAAACGTGATCTTATGCGTCTGAAAAAAGATGACCGATTACTGCAATACAAACGGCTGTCTGAGAGAGTTTATCCTTGGATATTTCGGCGAGAAGCAGGACAAGCCTTGTCAGAACTGCTCAGGCTGTTTGGGTGATTTCGGAGAAACAGAAGAAGTTGACGTGTCTGTAGATTGCCAAAAAGTGCTTTCCTGCATTTATAGACTTCACCAGCGAAACCTTTCTTTTTTGGAGCAGGTGTCATAGCACAGATACTTAAAGGCTCAGACTCCGAAAAGGTAAAGCGTTTTTGACCTTTCCACTCTTTCGACATACGGCATAATGAAAGACTCCACGCAGGTCTATATCCGCAGGCTCATAGCTTTTCTTGAAGCTGATGATTACATCACACAGACTTCACACGGGGGGATTTTTCTGTGCTTACTCTTACAAGAAGGTCCGCAGAGATATTAATGGACAAAAAAGACTATTACAATACGTCTTCCAAAGAAAAAAGCCAAAGAGCGAAACGGTCACAAAGATCGGCAGGGACGAAGTTACGACATTTGACAAGGAGCTTTTTTGACGGCTCAGAGCTGTGCGGAGCAAGCTTGCGACACAGGCGAAAGTCTGCCTGCATATATCATTCTTACAGACGCTTCACTGCGTGATATGTGTATAAAGCTGCCTAAGACGCAGACGGAGCTTTTGAATATCTCAGGGGGTGGGAAAGTCAAAAGCAGGAACGTTATGGAAGATACTTTGTAGCTGAGATACAGAAATATCTCAAGGAAAATCCTGACGCTGCTTCGGGTTATAAATATATCCCAGAGGGCTATCTGCAAAAACAGATGGCAGAAGGCGGTCAAAGCACAAAGGAATATATAATCGCCCACGCAGGTGAGCTTTCAGGCAAGGAACAGGATATGACCCTTTCAGAGGTATGCGACAGCATTTTTCTATCAGCTCGGCACAGACGGCGATATAAGAAGCATAAAACTTGCCATAAAAGAATGGCTCATAGGTGAAAATTATCTTGCAAAAGACGGAGCAAACGGCAGGGGCTTTCTTTGAAACTACAATACTTTCCCCTGAAGCAGGAATAATAGAGCGTGAAAAAATATCACAGCTTGAAACAGCTACAAGACGATACTTTTTCCAAAGCAGGCGCAGGAATTTATTTTTTGAGAACATAGAGGAGATACTCAGCAAAGATGCACAAAACTAATAATAAAAAATGCGGTTTTGCGACAGATATTTTATGTTTTCATACAATTTAGGTGGGGAAAATCAGAAAAGCTATTGAAAACCCACGAAAAAAGCAGTATAATAACAATAGTACATAAAACAACACGGAGCTGAATGTTTTTCGGCTGAGAAAGAGCAAATAGATGTTCTGACCGCACCTGATATGGGTAATGCCAGCGTAGGAAAATAGTGTGTATATCATGCGTATGCCTCTTTTATCAGGCATACGCATTTTTGTACGCAGAAAGGGATGGTATAATATGAAAAATTCAAAAACACTTACATTGGTCGAGGGTGCAGTAATGGTGGCACTGGCAACAGTGCTTAGCTTTATCAGAGTATACAAGCTCCCTTGGGGTGGCTCTATCACACTGCTCTCCATGCTTTCCTATAGCCGTTTTCAGCATTAAGCATGGCGTAGCAAAGGGTCTTGCGGCATTTGTTTTTCTCTCTCATTCAGTTCATTCAGGGTATCACAGACGGACTTTTCGGCTGGGGACGTTCTCCTGTAATGCTCGTTGCCTGCATATTCATTGACTATCTTGCAGCCTATACAGTTCTCGGTGTGGCAGGAATGTTCAGAAAGAAAGGCGCAGTGGGCTGGATAGCAGGAACGATGATAGCAGTTTTCTGAGATTTGTTTGCCACTTCATCAGCGGCGTTGTTATCTGGAAGTCATTCGGCGCACTGTGGGACGGCTTCTCAACAGACAACAGCGTACTCTACAGCCTGCTTTACAACGGCTCATATATGCTTCCTGAAATGATATTCACAGCTATCGGTACGTTTGCACTTTTTGAGATACCTCAGACTAGAAAGATACTTTCCACACAGGATAAATAATCACACATTGCAAAAGGTTGGCGGTCTGCGGCTGTTTTCATTCATTCAGAAAAAAGGCGTTGTAAAAAACAGCGCTCAAAGAGTCGAGATTTCCTACTTTTCGGGAAATCTCGACTCTTTATGCCAAATCGCAAAAAAATAACTATTTTGGCTGAATTT
>VOFK01004242.1_pt1 | contig 17090 bp, 39 predicted proteins | sample 5384121 | NCBI WGS metagenome assembly VOFK01 (sample SAMN12384730, study PRJNA508395) | human gut metagenome | isolation source: healthy gut J | host: Homo sapiens
TGCTGCATCATTCTTCTTCTTGAGATTTCCTGCATCCTTCGCTTAATCTGTCCCTTAACCTGCGGATCACCCTCTGCATTCTTGAATTCATCTTTAACTTCCTGTTTTGTCATCATATTATCAGTCTTAAACTTATGTCTCTGATATATAAGGTCAACAAAACCAACTATAAGAAACACCGCACTTATCTGGATTCCAAGATCAATAATTATATTACCAACCAAAGAAAGCGCAGTATATAAAGTAACATCATAAAAAGTAAGCAGAATATTCATATTCTTTCTTACACAATTGTACACCATAATTCCAATGATACTCATCATGGCAATAGCCTTAATCAGTTCAAATAACTGTCTTACAGAAAAAATCCTTTTTTTTAAATCCATTAAGTGGATTAATTTTACTTGCCTTCGAGCAAGCGGTTTCGCTGTAACCATCCATCTTTGCTGAAGCATATTCCCAAGAATTGCTATGATTACAGCGACAATAAGCACAGGGATAATAATATTAAGAATAATTATAATTGCCTGTCTTACAATGCTGGATGCCATATTAATTGTCAGTCCCTGTGAACTTTCATTAATAACCTTTCCCATAAGAGCATATATCGTTGTAAATGCATCTATCAGTTTAGTTCCTATCTTTCCAACATACACTTTAAGTATAATAAACAGTGCCATAAGTGAAACTGCCGTTATCAGCTCCTTTTACTTTTGGCAACCTGACCTTCTTTTCGGATATCATCCAGCTTCTTACTTGTAGCCGGTTCTGTCTTTTTCTCCCTCCTGGTCCGTCTTTAGCAAACAACTGGAGGTTCATGTAAAGATAAGTTCTTCGCACTAGCTCATTCCCCTTACTAACATAGCAAATAATCTTTCTATCTCATCAAGTATAAAGTCAGATACTGATGGAAGCATTGAAATCGTAAACAGAATTACAAATATACCTACAAATATCTTAAGCTGCATACCAACAACAAACATATTCATCTGAGGTGATACCTTTGGCAAGAATCGCAAGCACACAGTTTAACATAAGAATCGCCGAAAATACCGGAAGTGCAATTCTGAATCCTATAACAAAAAAATCTGACATAAAACTTATTATGGCAGTATATATTCCTGCACCGAATTTCACCCCGCCAATTGGAATAACTTTTTATATGTCTCAACAATTGCAGCAACAAGATACTGATGCATACCTGAAATTATAAGCAGAAGCATCATCATATAGTAATAGAAATTTCCCATGTTACCAACCTGCATTCTTGTTGTAGGATCGTAAAGCTGTGCCATAGATATACCAATATCCATATCAATAATCTTACCTGCAAACATAATAATCTGCACGCAAAAAGACGTCACTGCCCCAAGAAGAATTCCAACAATCATCTCCTCAACAACAATTATTGCATAATCAATCATGCCATTATACTCAACTGTCATATCAGGAAAAGCGAATATACCAAAACTGTAAAGGCACAGTGCAAACCAGCCTTTACCTTAAACCTTCTTGGTACATTTGCCATATTAAAAAAAGGCGCAGCAAAAATACAAAAGATGCCAGCCTTATTAATATCAAAACAAATAATTCAAATTGCTCCAATGCAAATGTAAAATTCATAACACACTATCCTGCCATCATATATACTGACCAAAGCTTCCCCAAAGCATCTGCATAAACGAAACTATCTCATTAAGAAGCCAGTTTCCCATAATCATAAGTGCAATCATAATTGTCAAGAAGCTTTGGAACAAATGTAAGTGTCTGTTCCTGAATAGATGTAAGTGTCTGAAAAAAAGACTTATAATAAGTCCGACAATCATTGAAACAAGTAAAAAGTGGCACAGAAGTCTTCACTATAACCCATATAGTCTGTCTTGCTACTGTTACAACCTGTCCAGCATCCATATTCTTTACCTCCTGCCTTACTTAAATGTTGCTACAAGATTTCCAATTATCAGATTCCAGCCATCTGCCATTACAAAAAGTAAAATCTTAAATGGAGCAGATATGGTGGTTGGTGGAAGCATCATCATACCCATCGACATAAGAGTTGACGATACAACCATATCAATAATAATAAAAAGGTATGTATATTAAGAATCTATAATAAACGCAATTCTTAATTCACTTATAATAAACGATGGTACAAGTACTGTCATAGAAATATCATCTTCCGATGTAACAGAGCCTTCCTCATATCCTGCAATCTTTAAAAAATGTATCAAGATCCTTTGTAGCAGTCTGTTTCAACATAAAAAGCTTTTCAATGGCTTTACTCCTGTTTCATACGCTTCCTCGACCGATATCTCATTATTGGATAGTGGTTTTAGTGCACTGTCATAAACTTCCGTAAAAAACAGGCGACATAACAAAAAGGTCAAAAAAATAAAGACAAACCTATAATAACCTGATTAGGTGGTACTGTCTGTGTTCCAAAGCGCAGCCCTCGTAAATGCAACACAATTACAATTCTTGTAAATGATGTCAGCATAATCAGAAATAGAAGGTGCCAGTGAAATTACTGTAAGTACAAGAAGCATCTGCAAAACACTAGCCATATCATTACCATCACTCGTAGAAATACCTATATTAATAAAGATTATTTCCTGATGCTGTTGTTTCCTCAGCAGCCATTACCTTATATGTAATAAATGAAATGGCTGCAAAAAAGCTCCCTGCCCCAACCGATATTCCTGCTAATGCCTTTCTATGCTTTCTAATCCACTGTAACATAACTCTCTCGTTCCTGCCTAATTAATTATCTGGTTTGTCTTTCTTAAACTTTTTCAAGTATAGCTTTAAATCCATCAGTATTGATTGTCTTTGACTCTGACGAATAAGTCAGTTCCTGCTCGTTAATCTCACTCAAATAAGTGATAGTATCTTTGCAGACTGCTACTGCAAAACATTTACTGCCAATCTTAATAATCTGAATATACTTAGTATTAGACACTCTCATTGTTTCAAGTATCTGGATATTGCGCCCAGCCATTTTGGTTTTCTGCATATTACCAGCCCATCTTGTAGCAAAAATATGTAAGTGCCAAAACAAATATAAAAACAACGAGAAAGCAACTGTGCAAACGCTTCCCATCTACTATTCAACCCAGCTAATGCAACCATTATTATCCAACAACTTTCTGGACAGCTTCAAGAACTCGGTCTGCCTGGAAAGGCTTAACAATGAAATCCTTAGCACCTGACTGTATTGACTCAATAACCATTGCCTGCTGGCCCATTGCAGAACACATGATAACAGATGCTGAAGGATCTGCAGCCTTAATTCTCTTAAGTGCTTCAATTCCATCCATCTCAGGCATAGTAATATCCATAAGGACTAAATCTGGCTTTAACTCATTATACTTTTCAACAGCCTTTGCGCCATTTTCTGCTTCACCTGCGATATTGTAACCATTCTTTGTGAGTATGTCCTTAATCATCATTCTCATAAATGCTGCATCATCACAAACCAAAATATTCTTTGCCATAAACTTTCTCCTATTCAAAAACAAATTATTCACAAAAAATCATTCTGAATGTATTATACAACAAATACTATCAATTTCCTACTTCTTTTTTTGATTTTTTAGAAAATCATAACAATTACTTGATAATCTCTGTTATACGTACACCAAAAAACTTTCTTCAATAACAACAACTTCACCCTTTGCAACATATTTGCCATTAACAAGAACATCAACAGATTCGCCTGCAATTTTATTAAGTTCTACAATTGTTCCAGGAGCAAATTCAAGTATATCTTTTTATAGATTTTGTTGTTCTGCCAAGTTCTACTGTTACTTCAAGTGGAACATCCTTAATAAGTTCAATATTTTCCTTCTGTGTCAAAGGATTGACATCTGTTGAAAATGGCTGAAATGCTGCTGGAGATACATTAACATCCTGTGCTGGTGCATACCCCTGCCATTGGCATACCCTGCATAGGCATACCTTGCATAGGCATACCTTGCATCGGCATTCCATAACCATAAAAGGCATTCCCATATTCTGCATCGGCATTCCCTGTTGTGGTGCTGTCTGTGCTGTAGTATTCTGCACCGGTACATCCCTGCTGTGGCATTGTCTGTGTCATATTCTGTGCCGGAGCCTGCTGCACCTGCTCTTCCTGATGATTAGCTGTATCTTCCTGACTTACCTGTGGCTGTTCAGGTTCTGCTGACGGCATAAACATGTTAAGAAGTTCCTGTGCAAATTCCTTAGGATATAACTGCATAATCTCACTATCTATAAGTTCGCCAATCTGCATCTTAAAAGCCACCATTACAAAATGGTTTTTAAGGAATCCTTAAGAGGTTATCATCTAATTCATTGTATGTCTCCACTAAGTTAGCTATTGGTGGACTGATATCAATTTTTCTATTAAACATTGATGATAAAGATGTAGCTGCTGAACCCATCATCTGATTCATAGCCTCTCCGATTGCACTAAGATGAAGTTCTGTCAATGGTTCGTCTGGATCAACATTACCCTGGTCCTCCCATCATAAGGTCTGTAATTATCTTAACATCATTCTCTCTTAAATATTAAAACATTATTGCCTGCAAGACCTTCTTTGTAAGAAATTGCAAACATAACACATGGTCTGTCATATTTACTTGATAAATCATCCCATGTAGCAACTTCTACTTTTGGTGTTGTAATATTAACTTTCTGTGAAAGAAGAGAACTAAGTGTTGTAGCAGCTGTTCCCATGCTAATATTAGATATCTCACCGACAGCATCTTTTTCTGACTCAGTAAGTGTAAAGCCGCCATCTGTATTATCATTAGCATTATCCTCTGGTATAGTTGTTGTTGTTGCTGTTGATGAATCAGATGTGTCATCTCCTCCTGTATTCATGCCACTCAGAAGTGCATTAATCTCGTCCTGGGATAACATTCCATCCATTATTCTTCACTCTCCTCTCTAATTACATTAGTAACTCTTACTGCGTATTTATTCTCAAAATAACCAGGTAAAGCTGTAAACTTCTTTAATATTACCTACATATACCTCTAATTCCTGGTCAACCTTTTTATCAATTTTTATTACGTCTCCAACCTGCAGATTAACAAAATCCGAAACACTAATCTTAGATGTACCAAGCACTGCCTTTATTGGTATCATTGCTTTATCAATAACTGTTTCAATAGCATCCTCATATGTATTGGAATCTTTTTCCTGCATATTAGAAAACCAATACTTTGGTATTAAGCTTATCCATAACCGGTTCAAGAGTTGCATATGGAAGACATATATTCATAAGTCCCTCCACATCACCAATCTTAATATTAATAGTTACAATTGCGATTGTTTCACTCGGTGATATAATCTGTGCAAACTGCGAATTAGTTTCTATTCTTTCAAGCCTTGGATTAACCTTTACAACATTTTCCCATGGTTCCTGCAACTGATTAACACACACTGTAAAGAAGATACGTTCCAGAATTGTAAGTTCAATTTCTGAAAAAATCTCTCTCTTTATCCAAAGCATTACCTGCACCTCCAAGAAGTCTGTCAACAATTGCAAACCCCAGATTGGATGCCATCTCCATAATTATGTTACCACTTAATGGTTGCATTCCAACAACACCTAAAAGAACCGGATTAGAAAGGGCATTAGAAAATTCTGAATAAATAACTACTTCTGAATTAACAACCTCAACATTGACTGTCTTTCTAAGATATGCCGGAAGATTGGTACTCAGCAGTCTTCCAAAATGTTCAAATATAATCTCAAGTGTTCTTAAATGTTCTTTAGAAAACTTAGAAGGTCTTGCAAAGTCATAATTCTTGACTTGCTTTTTCTTCTGTATTCTTCATCTCATCTACATCTAATTCTCCACTGCTTAAAGCTTTTAAGAGGTTATCTATTTCACTCTGTGAAAGTACCTCTCCCATCTTCCTCACCTCCTTATCATATTCTTTAATGTTTACTGGACAACAATATTAATCAGTACACTTTGTATCGTCTCAGTCTTGAATAATTCCTGGAATTCCTTTAAAAGGTCTGTTTCCATGGTTGATTTATTAGCACTTATTGTGCTGTAAGTATACTTATTAGCTTCATTGGTTATCTTATTAACAAGGACCTTCATCCCATTATCAACTGAAGTCGATACAGTACTATAATCCTTAGCTTTTGAATTAAGTCCGACAGATACTGAAAGTACGGCATACCTTGTTTTTCCATTATCAACATATGAAACAATTATATCCGTGCTGTCATTGTTCTTAATATCAATATAACTTACATTTTCAATTCCTGAACCTGTAGATGAATTATTATTAGAAACTCCGCCTGCAACATCCAGGTCAATAATCTGTGCCACTTTATTAATAAGAGAATTTGTCTTCTTATTTGTTGATACAAGTGAAAAATGTAAGAATCACTGTAAGTACCAGATTCACAAGTACAAGTGCCAAAATAATCACATTAAGCATACTCTTTTTCATGAGTAATCCTCCTTAGCTGTTAATTGAATTATACACCTTAATCTCAACTCTTCTGTTCTGAGCTCTTCCTTCTGGAGTATCATTAGTTGCAATAGGCACTGCATCTCCTCTTCCGGATGAACTCATTGTCTGATCTGAAAAGCCTTTCTCAGACACAAAGAAATCAAACACACTGTATGCCCTGTAAAGAGAAAGCATCATATTATTAGGAAACAGTGATGTATTGATAGGAACACTATCAGTGTGACCTTCTATGGTAATAACATTATCATCATATTCAATAAGTGCATCAGCAACCTTGTCAAAGAAGACTGCGTGCCTCTGATGTAAGCTCCGACTTTCCCGAATTAAACAGAATTCCACCACTTACATTAAGCATTACATATTTACTATAAGCAGTAACATCAACATAATCTGCAACTCCACTGGCTGTAAGTTTATCAACAATCTCCTCAGCCATATTTTCAGACTGCTCAAGACCTTCTTTTTCAATCTCTTCATAAGCATTCTGTACATCCTGTGACATATCGCCATCATTGTTAAGGCCCATATTGTTATAGTAATTGCTCAATTCATTCAGCTGACTCGCCCCACTGCTTACAAGAATTCCTTCCTTTGACAGTGCAGAACCGCCTTGAGGAAGTACACTAAAGCTTGATGAAAGTGAAGCTGCAATCTCTTCAAACTTCTGAGAATCAATATTAGACATAGCAAACATCAAAACGAAAAAGCACAGCAGAAGATTCATAAGATCTGAAAAAACGTATCTTTCCAAAGTGCCGCTGGTGGTACATTCTCTGTACGCTGTTTAGCCATCAGCCTTCACCTCCTCCTTGTTCAGATAATGCTGTTCTGGCAGATGGTGAAAGGAAAGACTTAAGCTTTTTTCTTCAATAACTCTTGGGTTCTCTCCTGCCTGAATAGAAAGAAGACCTTCAATAATAATCTCTCTAAGCTGATATTCATCATTATTCTGAAGCTTGAGCTTATTAGATATAGGAACACATATCCAGTTAGCAATCAAAGAACCATAAAAAGTGTAGTAAGAAGTGCTACAGCCATATTAGGTCCGATAGATGCTGTATCAGATAAGTTCTTTAACATATTAACAAGTCCGAGAAGAGTACCAATCATTCCCCCATGCAGGAGCAAGAGCTGCCCAATTATCAAAAAGCCAATTGTACTCTTTATGTCTTGTATCAAAGATTAACCAGTTCTGTTTCAAGAATACCTCTTACAAGCTCCGGCTCAGTACCATCAACAATAAGAAGAATACCTTTTTTCATAAACTCATCATCAAGTCCCTGTGCCACTTCTTCAAGTGCAAGAAGGCCTTCTTTTTCTGGCTGTGTTAGAAAGCTCAATAATCTTAGAAATAACCTGTCCATTATCAAGCTTAGGATCTTTCATAGCAATGCCAAATCCTTAAGATGTCTAAGAATGTCTTAAATGTATAAGATGTGAGCATACCAGCCATTGAACCACCAATAGTAACGGCGATTGACGGTATGTCAACAAATGTGTCCATAATTCCCTTTAGTGTAGGATTAGTCGTACTTGTTATAATTCCGATAACGACCATGACAAACCCAATAATAATTCCCAACAGTGTAGCTAAATCCATAATTGCCCCTTCAAGTCTCTAGTATTCTATATATATTATCACTTAGTATCTGTACCAGACGCATACAGATTACCAATTATATTTCTCTTATAAGTAATAACTCTTGCTATATACCTCTTCTACGCTTTCTTGACAACGTATTTATGTCCTGTTGTCAGGGTTATAACAGTATCAGGTGTTTCCTCCATAACTTCAATCAGTTCTGCGTTAAGCACAAAGCTTTTTCCATTAAACCGTGTTACATCAATCATAATTCCTCCCGATACCACATAAGGTATAGTACCTCTATTAAAATCAACTATATATATTAAAACACTTATGGCGAATTATTGCAAGGAATACTTGTAATAATTCGCCATAAATATCTTTTCATGTCAATTATCTCTTAAGATTAATAAGTTCTTCAAGTAATGTATCTGATACAGTAATAATTCTCGAATTAGCCTGATATCCTCTCTGAGTTGTAATCAGATTCGTAAATTCTGAAGAGAGATCCACATTAGACATCTCAAGTACTCCTGATGAAATACTTCCATCACCTTCTGTAACATCCCTGACCAATTCCATCAAAAGTTCCAGAATTAAGTGTTGCTGAATAAAGATTATCGCCTTCTTTCTGAAGACCTTCAGGGTTGGAGAAAGAAGCAACTGCTATCTGTCCAATATTCTTAGTAACACCATTGCTATAGCTTGCCACAATATATCCTGATGAATCAACACCAACCGATGTCATCTTACCTACTGCCTTGCCTTTTCCAAGTCCATTAATGCCAAGCTCTGAATTAAGATTAGTCTTTTCTGAAAACATTGTAATTCCAGATGCATCCATCGTAAGTACAGGACTTGTCTCACTTTCACCGATAACTCTCAAATCAACGCCTTCAATAGCATCTGATGCAGTCCCGTTATTAGAAAATGTAAGCTTAATATCTGAATTTGATGCATCGGCAAGACCTGTAAGTGTATTAAATGATAATGGTGCTGACGCAGTAAATGTAAGGTCTGTCGGCTTACCATTCTTTGAAACCGAAACAGGCTCAATTGTATACTGTGTATTATCTCCCTGAACGCCTGCATACACAAGATTAACTGTTGCCTGATAAGAATTACCAAGGCTGTCATAAAAATTAATAGTTGTAGTACTTGTATCCTTAGAACCTGCATTAAGGTTACCTGTTACCGTAACAGATGAAGTTCTTTCTGGTGAAGTATATGCAACATCCGGACTGTTAACATACAGCTTTTGATACAAGGTCTCTTTTTTGCATTACCAGATTCATCAACCTGCCAGCCCATTACATTAGCGCCACCTGTTGTTACAAGAGCACCTGACTCATCAACCTTAAAATTACCAGCTCTTGTGAAGAATGTATTACCCGCACTGTTAACTATAAAGAAAGAACTTCCACCAATCTTTAAGTCAAATGCATTATCCGTTCTCTCAGAACCACCTTCTGAAGAAATTGCTGTGGAGATAGAACCAACAGATGATCCAAGACCAATCTGCATAGCATTAGTTCCTCCCTTTCCTGTTTCTGCATTAGGTCCTGACGCAATCTGAGTTGTCTGATAAAAAACTTCTGAAAAGTCATAGACTGTGACTTATATGCCACAGTATTAACATTGGCAATATTATTACCAATAACGTCCATTCTTGTCTGATGTGCCTTAAGACCTGACACAGCAGAATACATTGATCTCATCATAATATTTGTTCCTCCATAAATATGTAAAGACATATATCTGATGCATTCATCAATAAAGCATCGTCCCTTCTGGCATTCAGGGACATTCGCCTCCCTTGCGGTCCAGCTAAATAATTACTGCTCCATCAATATTAGTATAGATATTGTCTTCATTGTTATTCTGATCCATCGCCGTAATCACTGTTCTGTTTCTTGTATTAACTATAAAAGACAGATCATCAACTATAACGAGCGATTCTTTGATTCCTTTCAAAATTGCTTTTTTCGGTTCCTTCCTCAAGCCTTGTCATCTGTTCGTCTGATAACCGGATATCTCTCTGTTCAAGCCTTTCACCAGCATGTTTAGAGAACTCCAACCCTTTTGACGATTTAATATCGCTGTCGGAAATAACCTCTTCAATCGAACGCTTCTGATTATATATATCAGCAAATGTTTTGCCATTATACATTTTATCAACATTATCAGAATTCTTCTTTCTATAATGTCCGTCATCTTTTCGATAGAAGCAATATTATTACCTATCATATTATTCATCATAACGGTCACTCAGGTTTTTGTATCCTCTGTCTTAGTATCTGTTGTAGAACCATTTCCTTTCCATTTGTCAAAATAGTCCTTATCCATTACAGTATCAAGATCTGCAATATCATAAAGCTTTCCACCAATTCCAAGATAAACAGTTCCATTTATTGTTTCCCCAATAATCAACAGTTCGCCTATATAACCATTGCTGTTCTGTGTTGTAGTCATTATAACCTGCTTACCAACAAAGGTTAGATGCCATATCCTGTAATGTATTATCATTCATTTCTTTAGTAGCTTCAACCTGTGTAAATGTAGCAAGCTGTGCCATATAATCCGAAATCTGTAGGTTCTAGCGGATCCTTAGGTTCTGCATCTCAGCTACCATAAGCTGTAAAAACTGTTCAACATCAAGCGTTGTCTTATTAGTAGTACTCTTATTCTTTCCTGTTGAACTTAAGTTGCTGTTAACATCGTCCTTTGTACTTAATGAACCATCATTCTTCACATAAGACCATGCACCTATCGTACTAGCCATATATTATCTCCTTTCTCATCTTATTCTATGCTGAATATTCAACACTACTGTCGCCATTAACAATAGCATCTTTTTGCCCTGATTTCTTCATCAGTCATATCAATTCTTCCAGTTCTTCAAGACTGCTAAGGTCAAGCTTTTCTATGAGTCTTCTTTTCCTGACCAGCCTGTTCTGAATTATTACCTTCGAGATTCTGCTGTGATTCAAAGCCATGACTCTGTACAGTAATCTCTACAGATTCAACCTTCACACCCTGATTGTTAAAAAATGTTCTTTCAAAGCTGTCATCTGATTTTCAAGAGCAGCTTTTACCTGTTCATTCTGTGCTGTAAGCTGTGCTGTAATTACTCCCTGTCTTGCTGTGACAGCTATATGTACTTTTTCCAAGATTCTCAGGATTAAGCATAATTTCAATACTTGAAAGCTGCTGTCCTGTTGTAACCTTAATCTGTTCTACAACCTGTCTTACAATATCAGCTTCATTAACATTAGAAACTTCATCAATAATCTCGCTGAAAGCATTCTGGATATTCTGTGCCATATTCCCGGTAAAGTTTTCATTTTCCACAGATGCTTTATCAGACATATGAGTCTGCTGCTTATCATCCGCATTATTGTCATTATCAGCCTGTACTTTAGTCTTCTGTGCAATTACATTGCTTAACTCATACTGTGATGTTGCTTCCGGCCGTTCTTCTGGCTGTGCATCTTCTTTTACCACAGACTGTTTAACAGACTGTTTAACATCATCCTTCGCAGAAACAAGCATTTCTTTAATTGAATCAATGTCCATATTATACACATCTTCCAGATTATCTGTCACAGACTTTGCATATTCCAGTATATCATTGAGCATAGATACTGAATCTGCATCTGTCAAAAACTCAAGTGAATCAGTGTTTCCGCTAAGAGCAACTACAAGATCCGTAAGCTTCTGCATGTCAAGCAAATCCTCTGCTATAATTCCAAGCTGCTCCATAGCACTCTCTATATCTTCATCAGATACATTCATTGTTTTTTCTTAATCTTTTCTTTAATGTCCGACACTGCATTCTGCACATCCTGAGTCATTTTGTTACCGTTTTCTTTAACCTCATTATCTGTTTTACATTTTTTACAGTTGAATTAGTGGTAACAATATCTGCATTCTTGTTAGACTTATTAGCACCCATACTTACAAGTGAATCTGATGGAGCTGCTGAATATGTATTAGTCTGCTTTGATGAATTCCCAGTCACATCGTTTCTTACAGAACTATTCATTATCCTTGCAAAATCAACATTCCCCGGAATTATCCTGACCAGACTGGCTTCCAACACTTCCTGCCACCTTAGTAACCGGCTGAACCATTTCCTGTAACAGCTGAACTTACCATATTATCCTCCTCCTTTCTTCATATTAGAATCAGGATAGACCTAATCCATATTATATATCGGTAGTCTGTGCTACAGACTTAACCTTTAGCTGGATACATAATAACTGTAAGTTTTGCAGCATATACAGGATCCATCTCTGCAAGAATTGCTGCTCTCTGTTTAGACGTCATGCAAAGAAGTATATCAGAAACAAGGTCTGTATCTCCAGTCATCTCTTCAAGAATAGCTGCCGCATTTTTTCGCATCCATCTTAGAATATGTTTCTGCCCAGTCCTTAACCTGCTGTGAGTACTGTAAATCCCTTTACAACCTGTTCGTAAAAAGCTTTGCTGCATTTTCTGAATCAATACTTTCATACCACGATTTGTATTCACTTATATCTGGAGCATTATCTGTATATACAACATCTGTATCGAACTTATCTTTAAGTTCCTGATAATGCTGTGCATTCTCTTCAAACACTTTGAGTCTGGCAATCTCAGCCTGAAGCCCAGCAATTGTCTGGGCTGATGCATTCCCATTATTATTGTTCTCATCAAGCTGTGCTTCAAGTTCTTTAATTCTGTCAACTGCTTCAGAAAGGCTCTTGTACTTTCCCCCTGTTTCTTCCTGAATCTCTTCATCTGTAGCTGCTGGAAGAATCTTATTCACTACCGGAACATTTTTAAGATATGGCCGTAAACTACTTCAATACCGCCGACATTCATCTTAATAAGAAGTGCAAATATAACAAGCCATATTACAATAATAAGGATTGCAACCAGTATGCTTACCAGCTTTCCACTCTTTCCTGATTCATCATCAAGTTCATCAATATTAACATCTTTTTTTTCTTAGCCATATCAATCTTTCTCCCCAAAAACAATTACTCATCTTTGTTATTATATTTAAAGCTCACCGTTTCATCTATCTCTTTCATTTCCTGAGCATTAATATCAAGTTTAAACTGTTCAAATGCTTTTTCTCTTTCAGTTTTTTCATGAATTTTTCCTGTCCTGCACTGCCTCAGTCAGTTTCTTCATTGCATTATCAACATTGCTGTGCAATCCTTATTCTGACCGCCTGCTGTGTCATCTGGTTCTTGATAATATCAATTGCCTCATTACATCTGCGCATTTCCATAATATCAAGTCTTTCTGATGCAGAGCTTCTCGCAAAATTTTCATATGAATCAAGCCTTTTTTCCGAGTCTTTTCATAGTTTCCTCTTCAATGAAAAGCCTGTTATTCATCTCAGCATATTCAGTTTTAGCCTGTGTTTCCAGGCGTTCTTTAATATCAAGAACATTCTGCATGCTGTATAAAAATTTTGCCATTCATGCCTCCACTATTTCTTTAACTGAAGTGAGCCATTTTCAAATGCTTCATAATCCGCAAATATATCTGACAGTTGTGTGACTTCATCTTCAAAATCAAACTTTTTCATCCGTCTGCTGCATAAGGAACTTATTAACTGCATCAATCTTATATATAGCATAATCAATATTACGGTTAGAGCCGCCTTATACGCACCAATATTAATAAGATCTTCTGCTTCATTATAAGTCGCCATTACATTTTTCATTCTGCCAGCCATCTGTTTATGCTTCTTGTTACAATCTGACTCATACATCTTGATATGCTCTGTAAAACATCAATTGCAGGATAATGATTTTTTCTGTCCTAACTTTCTTGACAACACAATATGTCCATCAAGAATACTTCGTGCAGTATCTGTTATAGGTTCATTAAAATCATCACCATCAACCAAAACAGTATACAGCCCTGTAATAGAACCTTTGTCCGACATCCCCGCCCTCTCAAGAAGCTTTGGCATTTCACTGTATACACTCGGTGGATAGCCCCTTGTCACTGGCGGTTCACCTGACGCAAGTCCAATCTCCCGCTGTGCCATAGAAAAACGTGTGAGTGAATCCATCATAAGAAGCACATCCTTGCCCTGATCCCTGAAATATTCTGCTATTGCTGTTGCAGTCTTCGCAGCCTTATTTCGTATGAGAGCAGGCTTATCCGATGTTGCAACAACAAGGACACTTCGTTTCATTCCCTCAGGACCTAAATCCCGCTCAACGAACTCCCGCACTTCCCTGCCACGCTCTCCAATCAGTGCGATAACATTAATATCCGCCTTAGTATTTCTTGCAAACATACCAAGCAGTGTACTTTTACCAACACCGCTTCCGGCAAATATGCTATTCGCTGTCCCTTGCCAACAGTAAGTAATCCGTCTACAGCCTTTTACGCCAAGAGGAAGCACCTTGCTTATTATCTCCCTGTCCATAGGATCTGGCGGTGCTGCCTCAACCGGATATTCATCTGTATATTCTAATTCAGAACCATCCGTGAGGATTCCCAAGTCCATCAAGTGTATGTCCTAGTATGCCATCACCAACCTTTACCGACAAAGGTCGTTCCATATTCTCAACAACACTTCCCGGACCTATCCCATCCACAACATCATATGGCATAAGAAGCACATTTGAATCATTAAATCCAACTACCTCTGCATATAATTCCTGACTGTTATCCGCAGAATAAATTCTGCACAAATCATTAAGCTTGGCATCCCGGTCCTACCGATTCAATAGTAAGACCAACAATCTTAGTCACTTTCCCAAGTTTCTTATAGAAGGATTTTTCTGTCAGCGATAAATATTTGTTTTTATTAATTGATGACATATCATCCTCCTTAACAATAAAATTAGTTCTGATCATACTTGTAACATCAGCCTGTGCAGCTTAAAGTTTAATATTATTAATAAGCTTATTAAGTTCAATATCAAGGCTACAGTTAAATATACCTGTATTCGTCTCTATCATGCACTGATTCCGTTCAAGCGTAACATCTTCCACAATATCTATATTGACCTCTCTTGACATTGCACAATATATCTTGCCCTGATTATTAATAAGAAAACTATAATCATCAGGCGATACTTTTTATAACAAAAAATCTCTGCTTGCATCTGCGTTATGCATGACATCGTTAATGAGATGCAGGATAATATCATGATTATCCTCCGTTACAACACCTGTGACTTTTCTGAATACATCTGTAATAACTTCCACAAGTTCAGGTTCTATAGAGTCCTTTAGCTCGTTATATTCATTTTCAAGTTCTGATTTTTTCTTATTGTACTCCGTCTCAAGCTCCTGCTGCTTCTTTTCAATTTCCGCATCTGCCTTAGAACAGCCTTCATAATAGCCATTCTGTTTGGCTTCTTCAAATGCAGTATCAGCATTTCTATTTGCTTCTGAAACAATCTGTTCAGCCTGAAGTCTGGCATCTTCTATAATTCTTGCTGCTTCAGCATTAGAATTTTCAATGCAGCCGCAGACTGGTCAGAATCAGCTCCGCTATCCTGTATTAGTTCTTCCGAACTATCATCTGATATAAGTTCTTCAACAACGTCCGCATTGAGTCCGCTAACAAATCCATCTGTATCAACTGCTGCATGTTTAGACTCCATGATTGCCTCTAGCTTTTTCTTAATCAGATCATTATAATCAATTACTCTTTCGTCCTTATTCACCGTGTATACACGTTTTAACAGATTAGACAATTATCTCGTCACCTCCCGCCACGGGCAATAACAATTTCAGCTGAATCTTCAAGCTTTCTGATAATATTAACAATCTTCTGCTGAGCATCTTCAACATCTTTCATACGTACAGGTCCCATATATTCCATATCTTCCTTAATCATAGAAGCAAGACGTGTTGAAAGGTTATTAAGAATAACATTCTGAACTTCCTCTGTTAGCCCCCTTAAGTGCAAGAGCAAGATCATGATTATCAACATCTCTAAGCACTCTCTGAATAGATCTGTTATCAAAGAGAAAGAATATCCTCGAATACGAACATCTTCTTTCTGATCTCGTCTGCAAGCTCTGGCTCTTCGACCTCGAGTGTTTCCATGATATGTCTTTCTGTTCCTCTGTCAACAGAATTATGCTTTCAACGATAGCATCTACACCACCAACAATCGTATAATCCTGATTAACTAAGGATGCAAGCTTCTTCTCAAGTACCTTTTCAACCTGCTTGATAACATCAGGTGATGTTCTATCCATCTGGGCAATTCTCTTGGCTACATCCGCCTGTTTTTCAGAAGGTGGCAGTGCTGAAACAACACTCGAAGCCTGTGCTGCAGGAAGATATGAAAGAATCAGGGCTATAGTCTGAGGATGCTCATCCTGTATAAAGTTAAGAAGCTGTGTAGAATCTGTTTTTCTGATAAACTCAAATGGACGAACCTGCAGACTCGCTGTAAGCTTTCCAATAACATCTCTTGCCTTATCTTCTCCAAGTGCTTTTTCAAGAAGCTCTTTGGCATATGTGATACCACCCTCAGCAATATACTGCTGTGCAAGACATACCTCATAGAACTCATTAAGCACCTGTTCTTTTGTCTGAGGTGAGACACTGCTTGTGTTTGCAATCTCAAGTGTCAGCTGTTCTATTTCTTCTTCTTTCAAATGTTTAAAAATCTGTGCTGATTTCTCTGGTCCAAGTGCAATAAGCAATATAGCAGCCTTTTTCTACACCATCCATTCCTCTTTCAGCATTAGCTGATGTCTCTGGCTTACTTCTTATGGCAATCAATTGACTTTATTTTCTACAGATTACCAATAAAATGCTTTCAAGCAATACTTGATTAAATCATTGAGCCTGGAGGTTTTTACGGTACAATAGCTGAGTTCTCAAAACAAACAGAGCTTCTCGAGCGGCTTTAAATTATGACTCTCCTGAGGATCAATATCAACCGGGGGCTGGTTTCTTTGGTTGAAACAAACATTTTTAAAGGTTTCAGGTTTTCTTCCAAATATAAAAGTCTTCCTGATTCGACAGTAGTTGGCC
>VOFK01003648.1_pt1 | contig 17029 bp, 39 predicted proteins | sample 5384121 | NCBI WGS metagenome assembly VOFK01 (sample SAMN12384730, study PRJNA508395) | human gut metagenome | isolation source: healthy gut J | host: Homo sapiens
TCATTGTACTTCGTTCAGTTGCGTATTGCTGGATAGGAGCTTAGAGATGGCGAACAAGAAAGCAGCCACCGCTTTCGGCCAGACTCAAAGCGACAGAAGCCCAAGAACGACAGCGCGAAGGTTTTCCTTCTTTGATAAAGGTCAAAAAACTTTTTCAAAGGAATCGGCAAGTATTTCAAAGATACGAAGGCGAGCTGAAAAGGTCATTATATGGCCAGCAAAAGTGATGTCCAAGAACAACACGATTACCGTTATCGTGGTTGTTCTCATCGCTGCGATCGTCTGGCGCTGGACCTTGCTCTTTGGCGGCGTCATCCACCATTGATCGGCGCACTGAAAGGCGCGTTGGCGGAGAGCAAAGACAATGGCTGAGCAAGCAAACTGGTATGTGGCACATACCTATTAAACTACGAGAACAGAGTTGCCACAGACCTGATAGCAATGGTGGAAGGCCGCCATCTACCGGATTTAATCTGTGACGTCAGGTCCGACCGAGACCCGCATTGAAAGAAGTGTTCGACAAGCGCAAGGCCGGCGAGAAAGAGGAGTTCCCTGAGGCCGAGGTTGCCAATGGGCGTCAGGAAACCACCGTCGACCTGGAGGTCAGTACAAAGGTTGGTGATACGGTCGAAATCACCGCCGGTCCGATGGAAGGTTCTGTCGGCACGGTCGAGGGATCGACATTCCTGCGCGCAAAGGTGCGCGTGAAAATCACCATGTTTGGCCGCGAGCTGCCCGCAGAGCTGGAGCTGCATCAGGTCAAAGCTGTTCTGATTCTTTTCAGAACACCGCAATTTCCGGTAAAGACCGCGAACAGTTTTACTTCCGGGGTACGGTTTTTATAGGGCGTGCGGAGGTCGCACGCCCGTGGGGAGGTCTGCACCGCAGGCCGCAACTCACCACAAAATTTGGAGGTGCAAGTATTATGGCACAGAAAATCACTGGCTACATCAAGCTGCAAATCCCATCGCCGGCAAGGCAACTCCGGCTCCCCCTGTTGGGTCCTGCTCTGGGTCAGAAGGGTGTCAACATCATGGCGTTCACCAAGGAGTTCAACGAGCGTACCAAGAACCAGATGGGCATGATTATCCCCGTCGTTATCACGGTTTACGCTGACCGCTCCTTCTCCTTCATCACCAAGACTCCTCCGGCGCCCGTTCTGATCAAGAAGGCTGCCGGCATCGACACTGCTTCCGGCGTGCCCAACAAGAACAAGGTTGGTTCCATCACGCTGGCTCAGGCCGAGGAGATCGCCAAGACAAGATGCCCGACCTGAACGCTGCTTCTCTGGAAGCCGCTGTCAGCATGATCAAGGGCACCGCCCGCAGCATGGGCGTTACCGTTGAGGGCTGAATAGGAGGGTAATACGCAATGAAACACGGCAAGAAGTATATCGACGCTGCTAAGCTGATCGAGAACAATAAGACTTACGATCCCACCGAGGCCCTGGAGCTGTGCTGCAAGACCGCTACCGCTAAGTTCGACGAGACCGTTGAGCTGCACGTCCGCCTGGGCGTTGACAGCCGTCACGCCGACCAGCAGGTCCGCGGTGCTGTTGTTCTGCCCAACGGCACCGGCAAGAACGTCCGCGTTATCGCCATTGCCAAGGGCGATGCCGCCAAGGCCGCTGAGGCTGCAGGCGCTCAGGAGGTCGGCGATGACGATCTGATCGCCAAGATCGCCGGCGGCTACCTGGACTTCGACGTTCTGGTTACCACCCCCGACATGATGGGCCGCGTTGGCCGTCTCGGTAAGGTCCTGGGCCCCGTGGTCTGATGCCCAACCCGAAGGTTTAAGCACTGTTACCCCCGACGTCGGCAAGGCTGTTACCGACGCCAAGGCGTAAGATCGAGTACCGTCTGGACAAGCAGAACATCATCCATGTGCCCGTGGGCAAGGCTTCTTTCGGTGCAGAGAAGCTGTTGACCAACCTGGACACCGTCCTGGATGCCATCGCCAAGGCTAAGCCGGCCGCTGCCAAGGGCCAGTACTTCAAAGAGCGCAACCGTCGCCACCACCATGGGCCCCGGCGTCCGCGTTGCTACCAACAAGTACGGTGTTTAATTGAGCGCGTTGCGCATATGCGCGCTCAATTAAACGACGCGAAGCGGCGTTCCGCTATTGGTCGCCCATGAACATGGGCAATGAATTAAGTAGAGAATTCCGCTTTTTCTATTGACAAACGCACATTCTTGTGCTATACTAATTAAGCTGTTTTTGAGACAGCAGGTGCCGCAAGGCATAACGGGGTAACCCACCTGCCGAGAAACGTGCGTTTGATTGCAATGCTTTCAAGCCCTTTCCCGGCGACGGGAAGGGGCTTTTTACTGTTTATCACATAAAAAGCCGCTTACCGAAACCAATCTGTAAGTGGAATGAGGTGAATTTCAAATGCCCAGTGCAAAGATTCTGGAAGCTAAGAAGGCTCTTGTTGCCGATCTGAACGAGAAGATCTCTTCTTCTCTGGCCGGTGTTGTTGTTGCTTACAACGGCATCAGCGTTGCTGACGACACCAAGCTGCGTAAGGAGCTGCGTGAGGCTGGCGTCCATTACATGGTCGTCAAGAACACCATGCTGCGTCTGGCCGTCAAGGGCACCCAGTACGAGGGTCTGACTGAGTACTTCAAGGGTGACACGGCTATCGCTCTGTCTCCGGAGGATCCGGCTGCTGCTGCTCGCATCCTGTGCAAGTTTGCTGACGCCGACAAGTCCAAGCGCTTTGTCGTAAAGGGCGGCTTCTGCGATGGTGTTGTCATGGACGCTGCAGGTATCAAGAGCCTGTCTACCATGCCCAACCGCGAAGGCCTGCTCTCCATGCTGGCTGGCTCCCTCAACGGTATCGTTGGTGGTCTGGCTGTTGCCCTGCAGGGTATCGTCGACAAGCAGGACGAGACTGCTGCCTGATTGTAAAACAAGCAGGTTGAGCACCGGCGCAGCGCTCTCAAACAAACCGCGCCGCTTAATTACAAAATTTATGGAGGTAACTATCATGGCTTCTGAGAAGATCACTGCCATTGTCGAGTCTGTCAAGACTATGACTGTTCTTGAGCTGAAAGAGCTCGTTGACACCATCTGCGAGGAGTTCGGCGTTTCTGCTGTTGCTGCTGCCGCTCCCGCTGCCGCCGGCGCTGCTGCTCCCGCTGAGGAGGAGAAGACCGAGTTTGACGTCATCCTGGCTGACGTTGGCGCTAACAAGATGCAGGTCATCAAGACCGTTAAGGAGCTGACCGGCGCTTCCCTGATGGAGGCTAAGAAGCTGGTTGAGACCCCGAACGCCAAGCTGAAGGAGCAGGCTTCCAAGGCTGACGCTGAGGACATCCAGAAGAAGCTGGCTGAGGTCGGCGCTAAGGTTGAGCTGAAGTAATTTAGCTTCCCATAGCTTTCAACACCGTGTGGTTTTTACACCGCACGGTGTTTTTTTTATTTGTTTATCTTAACAAAAGCTTCACATATTCTTTGTACATTCCGCCAAGTTTGACCGTGTTGTGCGGGGCTTGTATTTCGTATAATAATGATGTATCCTTTCTGTAATGAACTATATTGGGAAAGTGAGGCTCCTACCCTTGGAAAACGAAAAGCCAAAAGGCAACGGTATGGAAAAGCTGGCGGCGTTTATCGTAGATAAGCGCAATCTGTTTTTTCTTTTATACATATTTGCGCTGATTTTCAGCGCCATTGCCACCGGCTGGGTCAAGGTTGAGAACGATATTACAACCTACCTGCCCGACACAACGGAAACCCGGCAGGGCCTGACCGTGATGAATGACAACTTTGTCACCACGGCACGGCCAACGTGTTATTTCGGCAGAGCCACAGGGTCAGACACTTGACATCATAGAGAATGCTGACCTTGTTATCCTTGACGACCTCGGCTCAGAATTTCAAACGAGCTTTACCGATTCCGTGATATATGAAATAATCAACGAGCGTATCAACCTTTGGCAGGCCAACGATAATCTCTACCAATCTCACCAATGAAGAATACAATGCAAAAATATAATGAGCGTATAGTTTCGAGGCTCACAGGCTGTTTCATGCCTATTATGTTTGTGGGAAACGATATTAGACACGTAAAAGCTGAAAAATAATCTTTAAGGGGTAAAAAATGAAAAAAAATTAGGGGAACTTTTCTTTCTATACCGGTGCTTCTGCTTGCAAACGCACCTGCACTGTGGAAACTTATTGACATAAATTCTCTGCTCAAAACGCTTATCATCATACTTTTGGCACTATACACCTTGGTTTTCATGTTCAAATCACATGGATGCAAAAGGTTCTCACGGAAAATCCGACGGCTTGATTCCGGAGCGTTTGTACTTGGTTGCGGTGTTTTGCAAAGCGTTATACAGCTTATAATAGTGATAGTACTTTGCTTTACAAAGCTGAATGGTTGGCGGTTTCTTGCAAATGCACTTTGCGCTTATGCTATAACAACGCTTTTTGTGTCTGAGTGGCATTGTGCGGATAGCGGCTTCGGCACGTCAGGTGAAAAATACTGTGGTATGTTATTCTGTTATTCACCTGGTACATACCGCTTGTGAACTGCATAGTGTTCAGAAAATTCTACAAGGCTGCGAGAAGTGAATACTACTTCGAGCAGGCAAAGCTTTGACCTTGACGCTGCACGAAAAAGAGAACGAGATATGCAAGACAAAGTATCCTATACTTATGGTGCATGGCATATTCTTCCGTGATTGGCAGGTAATAAACTATTGGGGCAGGGTACCTAATGAACTTATTAGAAATGGCGCAGAGGTCTATTACGGCAAGCAACAGTCCGCCAACAAAGTATCCGTCAGTGCCACTGAGGTAGCCGAAAGGATAAAAAAGAAGTCATTGCAGAAACTGGCGCAGAAAAAGGTCAACATAATCGCACACTCAAAAGGCGGGCTTGACTCAAGATACGCTATCTCTCACCTCGGCATGGACAAATATGTGGCAACTCTTACCACCATAAACACGCCACACATATGGCTGTAAATTCGTTGATATGCTTCTTGGTAAGATACCTGAGAGCATACAGGGCTTTGTTGATAGAAAATACAACAAGCTTTTTCACTGCTCTGGGTGACAAAGACCCAAGCTTTTTAGATGGCGTTTATGACCTGACTTACAAAAACTGCTCTGAGCTTAACGCAAGCACCCCTGACAGCCAGTTGGTTTCCTACCGCTCCGTGATGAGCAAAATGAACAGCATACGTTCCGCAGGTTTTCCGTTAAATATCGGCTATCTGCTCAACAAGCCATACGGCAAGGGCAATGACGGGCTAGTAACAGTTGAGTCGGGGACTTTATGGTGAAAAAATCCAAGATGATAGAACACAAGGGCAAGCGTGGCATTTTCATGGCGACGTTATCGACCTTTTTCAGGGAGAACATCAAGGATTTTGACGTGAGAGAATTTTATGTAGATATAGTAAAAAGAGCTTAAAGAACAAGGCTTCTGATAAAAAACACCCGTATCGCACATGATACGGTGCTTTGCTATTTTCTGGGGCGAATTAAATATTTCATTCTGAAACGCTGTCTGTCCTTGATAGTTTTGCGATTGAAGTTTGCTATCTTCGCATTGAACGCAGACATCATTCTAAGCTCATGGGTTGGAAGCTCCTCCTCACCATAAAACCGACAGTCTGACAGACTATCGGTCAAAACTCAGTTATCTATTTTTGTCACATTGTCATAAACTATCTTATATTTTTCGCAGACCTTTTCATAATCCTGCTCATAGCCTGACAGCTCACCGTCCCTAAGATCCTCTGTAAGGTCATAGCTCGCCTTGTAAAGCTCATCAAAGCCAAGATTGCTGCAAATGCCTTTGAGGGTGTGAGCCATACGGAAAGCTTCCTTGGCGTTTTTCTCCTCTAAAGCCTTGCACATATCCTGAAAAGTTGTATCATCAGCAAATCTTTTTTGCAAACTTTGTTATCATTTTCTCACTGCCGAAACGTACCAGAACGTTGTCATAACTTGCGCCAATGCATTCATAAAATTCTCTAGTAGTCATCAGGACACTCCTTACAAATTATATCATCTCTTATTCTACGCCCTTTTGCAAGCTCGTTCTGAATATCTTTAAGACATTCGACAAGCACAGGGTTGAATGTGCCGCACTCTCCGTTAAGTATCAATGCCATAGCCTTTTCATGAGAATACGCCTTTTTGTAAACTCGCTCGCTGACAAGTGCGTCATAAACGTCGGCGACAGAAACTATCTGAGCCGATATCGGTATCTCGTCGTTTTAGTCCGTCAGGATAGCCCCTGCCGTCATAACGCTCATGGTCCACCTGCATATGTCATGGGCTATCTTCAAGAGTGGCTCGTCACGGAACTGCTCAAGACTTTCGCATATATTCGCTCCGATAGCGGAGTGAGTTTTCATTATCTCAAACTCCTCTTTTTGTTAGCCTGCCGGGCTTATTGAGTATCTTATCATCAATGCCTATCTTGCCGATATCATGGAGTGCCGCAGCCATTGGTATGAGAAGCTGCTCAGTGCCGCTGACAGTATACTTGTTTGTGCGCATAGGAAGCCTATCTAAAAAGCAGTTCCGTTATGCGCTTTATGTTCACCCATGGCTTCCCTTTCTCGCCGTTTCTGAACTCTACTATCTGGCTGAGTATGCTTATCATCATACGATTGTTTTTTTATCTTTTTTCGTACATCTGGTCGCTGACAAGGGAAATAAGTCTGCGCTGTTTTTTGCATAAAAAGCTTAATGGTATTGAAAACACGCTGATACACAACGCGTGAATCAAAAGGGTCTGCTGATATAATCAGAAACGCCAAACTCATATGCTTTTTCTTATAGAGGATGTAGAATCCTCGCTTGATATCATTATAACAGGGATATCATCTATCCAATGATGTTCCGCCATATAGTCAAGGACTTCAAATCCGTCCATTTCGGGCATGATTATATCTAAAAGCACAAGTGAAATTCCAGTGCCATACTGATTAAGCAGGTCAATACACTCCTCGCCGCTTGCCGCCTCATGTATGATATATTCATTGCCAAGCATTTCAGAGAGTATCTCTCTGTTTATATTTGAATCGTCAACAATAAGTATCTCCTGCTTTTGAGGCTCACCGACAACACTTTCGTGACCATCTGTGACAACTGTATCTTTCTTTGTCTTTGCCTGATACATAAGCTTATCAGCCTTTGCTGACAGCTTCGTCAAGGCTATTGCCATCAGAGAAAACGCCGCCGACGCTTGCTGACAGACGTATATTTGAATACCCTGGCACAGTTGCCGCATGGATATTTCGTTTTATCTTCCTGAGCTTATGGGCAAAATCATCCTCCTGAATATCAGGCATGACAAGCAAAAAACTCGTCGCCACCATAACGCACAAGCACATCAGATTTTCTAATACAGCGCCTTATAGCATCAACCACTGTCACAAAAGCACCATATCTCCTGCGTCATGACCGCATGTATCATTATAAACCTTGAAGTCGTCAAGATCTATCATCGCAACGCCCGCAGGCACATGGGACTTTTAAGCTTATCTTCAAAAATATCTTCTGTTGCTCGCACCTGTCAACGCATCAGTATACATTGCCTTATGATATTTTGACAGCTTATTCATTATCTTTTTCTCTGTCCTGAACACCCAGCAGAGAGTCCTCATCAAGCTTTTTTGATAAGCTCCATAACATACGGCTCTCCGTCAATCTGAACATACTTTGAAAAAGACCTGATAAATGTCAGTTCCCATAAATTCAAGCTTAGTTCTCGGCTTTTTATCAATAAAAGTTTTTTAAGGATATACAGTTTTCACAAAGGCTCGTCCACTTTCCAAAAAGAAAAACACTGACATGGATTTTCAACGCAGCCGCTCACTCCATGAGGACCGTCCGCTTTCAGAAGCCTGACAAAATCAAAAGTTTTCCTGAGAACGTCAATTTCCTTTTCTATCTCCGAAGAGGTAGTACTCAGTTGGCTTTCGCTGTTATCATCGCAGGTCCATAATTTGTACACGTCCATATTCACGTTCTCCTTACGCTTAGTGTAGACTTATTGTTGCTTTTTTTTACTTTTTTTCGACATTATTAACTGATTTATTATACCACACCTCAATCACATTGTCAACCAAACGATACAAATTATAATATTATTCATAATATTAACACATTCATATTTTAAGCAACTTTGCTCTAGGTTTTCTTATATTTATCGTCATTCATAAAGTAAATACGGCACTCCACCTTAGTTTTCACTGAGCGAGAGCATTTTTCTGAGTATCTTTTTCGTAGAAATCAAGCTGTGAACGATATGTCTTTAAAATTCTCTCCTCAAAAAGCTTTCTGTCGGCTTCTTCCTGTATGTTGGTCTTATAGTCGATTATGATAAAGCTTTTGTCTGACATTTTAAGCAAAGATCCATAACTCCGTTGCTGTATTCATTGCCGTCCATACTGTAGAATGGAAGCTCTGTATACACTGCCTGCGCAGTTTTTGAGCAATTTTTCGATATCCTTGTCTTTCAAAAAACTGTGAAGCTGATAGTTGATATAGTCTTATAAAAGCTCTCAGAATCCTGCGAACTGCAAACGTCCTCAAAGTCGAGATACGCTCTGCTGACAATCTTCTGAATAAGCTCCTTCTGCTGTGGCGTTTCGTTATACGAAAACAGCTTTCCACTCATATTCACCGCAAGCTCAAAGGCACGATGTACCATATGACCGATATCTATGCCCTTTGGACGTTTGTAAGACAGTTTCTCCACTCCACTTGGTATAGTGACTTTTTGCCGTCCTCAAGGTGGCTAGGAGTGATTTTGCTAACATGTTTCTCACTGAGCTTTTTAACGCTTTCATCAAAAAAGCATTTCGGCTGTTGTTCACCTCGTCGAATATATCCTTGCCGTTTATCTGCGCCGCCTGCACAGCACTTTGCGCTGTGGCATTGTTTATCTGCGGCAGTTCTCTGCCTATTTTGCTCATTGTAAGTTTGTCGATCACAGTTTTTTCCGTCTCAAAAGTATACACAAATATAAAAGCCTGCTTTTGCTCTTTGTGGCCGCAACATATTCAAGCCTGAGCTGTTCGCCAAAATATTTATCCTCTGCCTGCTTCCTCTCATTAGGGTATAATGTCAGATAGTCCATATATGAAAAATCGCTTGTTTTCAAAGGTACATAGACCTGTCTTTTAGCCACAAGGTCGGTGTACTTTCCACCGCTGAATTTATGATTTTTAGCCTCCGCCATAATAACGATATTTCCCTCAAGACCCTTTGCCTTGTGAAGATTCATGAGCCTTACGCAGTTCTGCTCACTGCTGTCAAGGATAAGCTCTTTTTCTTTCAGCACAGAAAGCTCGTTTTTCATCATGTCCATAAGCTCATCGCTTCCTGCAAAATCCTGCTTTTCCCACTTTTTCAATAAGATAGATAAGATTTGAAAGCTCATATTCTCTGTTGCTGGTATTATCAAAAGAAGCTCAGGAAAATCAAGAATCTTATAAAGCTTTGCTATAGGCTCATTGACAGTATCGGCAGACGCCTTTACCGCAACAAGCGTGGCGTCATTGCTTTTCACAGTTTTGTTCATAATCGTCTACGTCAATTTCAGCGTCTTCAAAATCGATGCTGTCAGGCGTACATCTCCAAAGGATAGAATAAGCCTTTTCCTTTGCGGTAGGACTGTAGCTTTCAAAAAAAACGAACTCTGCAAGAGCAATAAATCTTTTTTCAGCACCAGACTGTTTTTTTGAGGACGTTTGCCCCACATTGTATATGGTATGCCACAATCTGTCAAGACCATTGAATAAAACTCCATTTGAGTTGTGTTCCAAAGAAGCAGAAGAAAATCACTGTATTTTTATAGGTCTTTTCCATACCCTTGTCGAATATCTTTCCGACCTTCACTAGGTCTGATATTATCTTAGCCACGCTTTCAGCACCTGGATCTTTGACAAAATATGCCCCTCTGATAACATCATCGGAAACAGCCGCAGGCTTATCAGCCTTTGATATCATATCGCTGTATGTCATACCATATTTGCCGTTTATTTCAGGCCGGAACTTTTCATTTACCCAAGCTATAAGCTGCTCATCAGAGCGGAAGTTGTAATCAAGTGAGAAAAACTCGCAGTTTTTCTCATTATTGTTCTGAATTTGGCTTTCATTTTGTTATAAAGCCTGATATCGGCGTCACGGAAGCCGTAGATAGACTGTTTAGGGTCGCCCACCGCAAACAGCGCACCATCACGGAGTGGGCATTGCCATATATCACCGCCTGCTATAAGCTTGCTGTCGTCTGCACAAAGATAAAGCAGAAGCTCAGTCTGCATAACATCAGTATCCTGAAACTCATCTATATAAATCCAGGCATATTTGTTTTGAAAAACGCCCCCCTTGCCTCACTGCTGTTTTTGAGAAGCTCGTGAGTGTGATACAAAAAGCCCGTCATTTGAAACGCTCTCCCTGTCTTCACTCTCCTGATAAGCCTTTACAGCCTGCTCTATATACGTTGCCGTCGTCTTGTTGAGGGCATACAGTGCATTTTCTTTTCTTTACATTATCAAACCCACTTGGGCTGAAAATAGCCATGTTCTCATTGCTCTTTGATGATCTTTCTTAATTTTAGTCTTATTAAAAGGCTCAAGGAACTTTTTTGCAAGTCTTTAAGATTAGCGCAAACCTTTACATAATTATACTTTGGCTCATAGGTCTTCATATCATCAGGTAATTTCTTCGTCACATCATCAACAAGAAAACCTGCTATATCTTCGTATTTTCCACCCAAAGCACCATTATAGAATGCACGCACAAGACTATCCCTATAGTTACACATTTCTTTATAGGCAAGCTTATTTATGGTGTCAAATGTCACACTGTCATAGCTTTTATCCCTAACAAACTCAACATCTCTGTATTCAGCACACTCAAGAAATGTTTCCATAAGAAAGTTTTTTTCACACGGCTGTCTCTGAGCTTATATTGATTGCTGTTCAGAAAGCCGAAATCTTCTATGTTCGCACCATTTGTGCGGTAATATCTCTCGAAAAAGTCAGCCTGTGCCTGCTTTGTTTCACCGTCCTCGGCAAGTTTTAATCCCAAATGCAGGTCAGCTTCAAAAAGGCTGTTCTGACAGCATACTCAAACAAAAGCTGTGTATAGTGCTTATCTTCATGCGCTGTAAATTCATAACAACGTTCTCATACAGCTTCTTTTCCTCACCGCTGCATTTTGCAATATTCTCCGTAAGCCCTGCCTGTATCCTCTCATAAAGCTCGTTTGCAGCAGCGTTGGTGAAGGTTATAAGGACTATCTTTTTCAACAGGTATACCTGCGCCTATCTGACCTATAACACGCTGTATTATAAGCCTTGTCTTACCTGCACCTGCACCTGCTTCAACAAGGATATTCTTATCATAACTGTCTTTGTCTATTATATAGCTTCTTATCTGTTCTTCACTCATTCTGTTGCACCCCCTGAGCAAACTTCTTCATAAGCAGGACAAAACGTGCATGGTGTAAGTAATTTTATCATTCTTATTCACAATACACTTTTTAAAGCCCTCTTCTAATATTTTATCAAATGCTGTTGTTATCATGTTTTCAATTCCAGAATTATCCTTATTGTTAACTACATGGCAATTCCCTTTTTCAAGAATGAAAACATAATCTGCGGAAACGATATCACTTTCGCTCACTTCGCCCACAGGCGTAAGACCTTTTTCAAGTGCAAGGGCATAAATATAATCCTGTGGGTCTTCTGGAAGCTTCTCCCTGAATTTTTTTGATATCCTCCGTCTTGTAGTCAACTATCTGATATGACACCTTTGTGCCGTCTATTATCCTGTCAAGGCGGTCTATCCTACCCCTTATGGTGACTGTATATTTGCCTATCTCCACATCACCGTTGAACGGATACTCGACCTCAACGACCTCACGTTTGCCTGAGTGTATATCGTCATGCAGTTCGTCAAGATAAGCTTTGACACAGTTGTAATATTCTCTCTCTCACTCTGCGCACACACAGCCATATCCACAGGGGGGATAGTTACGGAGATAGTTTTTTAGAAACGCTCTCGAATATCTCATCAAGCATCGCTGTGTCAACAATTTCAGACACCTCAGCCGCACCTTTGCCTTTAAGCACAGTCTTGGCATTATTCTCCATTATCTCATGTATATATACATTCCCTTGACATTGCCTTTGAGCCATGCACTGCGGTCTATATCCACCTCCTGCGGCTTTTCAACGTGAGCGATACGCTCATAGAAAAACCTCAGCGGACACTGAAGCATAGACGAAAGGCTTGTGGCAGAAATGAGAAAATGTTTATTTTCGCACATTTCACGCAATATATCTATACGGCTTTTTCTTTGCTTATCAAGATACTCCGTAAGGCTTTCGCTTTGCTTTGCACCGTCATCATGAAGCCCGATTTCTCCTGCCTTGTTAAGAAAAGCACTGTTTAATGATATCTCAGAACGCACGCTCACCTTACGTCTGTCAGAAAGATAATCATACACTTCTATTTTGTTTACATCAATGCCCTTTTCAGCCGCAATAACAGTATACACTGCCGACGGGCTTTGCGCTCTTATTTCTACGGTATCATAAACACTACAGCTGACAACAAGGTTCTCTCTCTCAGCCATGAGAACAGTTCTCACAAGGTCAGTGAGCTTTCTGCGCTCGATAGCGTCAGAACAATGGTCACAGTTGCCGAAAAGCTGTTCTCTCTCCTTATCGTTCAGAACAGGTGACTCGTCCTGCATGACAGGAAATCTTCCTGTCGTCAAACCAAGAACATATATGTTTTTTTTTTCATGAAAAGCGCAGAATACTGCCCCATAAGACAGCAGGTAACAGCGCCTTTTGATGCAGGCAAAGAATACCTTGCGTTCTCTGCAATGTCGGTGATCTCAGTCATTGCTTCCTGCAAAAGCTAAGACTCTTGTCATACTCTGCATAAAATCTGTATCTGCCTATCAAAGCGTCCTTTACGCTTGATATGGAACTTCTCTGCTCAGCGTTTGTACCTTTCACATAATCATTCACCAATTTCAGCACGCCACCGTAAAACTCTTTTTGCGCTGACATAATCTTTTTAAAGACATCATAAAATTCAGTGAACACCTGACTATCCCCTTGTGCTATACCATTCAATGCCCCAGCCGTTTCCAGAGTTCTGTGCTTCAAGGAATATCCTGCCCTTGCTTTTTGGTCTTGCCGTCCTCTACTTTCTCCTCATATTGGAAAACAGGCGAAAGCATTACATCTCTGAACAGGTCAAATCTATAATCATTTTTTGCACCATTTGAGCATTGCCCTGAAAAATGCAACAACGTCACTGTGTCTGCATGAAATGCCCTCAGGAAATTCCACAGGGACTTTGTATTGATCGCACATATTCACGAGCAAGTCCATATACTCATCATCTGGACACAGCACAGCGGTATCGCAAAGCTCGTAACCACTGTTCACGATATGTAGAACAGTTCTCTCCACCTCGTTTGTTACGCCATAATTTCTCCAAAGCTCCGCCTTTTTTGTGCTAATTTTCTCAGACCATTCTGATACTGCTCATCGCTCATATCAGCCATGTTATCTATAACCGCAGGATCAGGCAAAAAGCCCTATATACTCCGCTGTCAGCTTGTCAGCTTCTATTTCTTTATCATATGCAAAATGAACGCTGTTCACGTCTGCCTTACCAGCCTTTATAAGACCGCTGGCAATGCTTTATGAGCTTTTGCACTGTCATATAGTTTGCTGTCTGAAAGCTTATTTTTTCATACGCTTGAAAGATCGCACTCAGCGTGTTGATACGTCTGCTGTCCAAGGACAATGAATCAGGGCCTATACAGTTCATTCTAAGCTCTGATATCGTCTTGAATATCTCCATGCAGGCATTATGGTCGTCGCTTTTGAAATAGCTTATACCTCTTTCATCAATAATACGTCTTACTATCTCACAGCCCTCAGCATTTGACAGCGTTATTATCCTGCTGTCCATATACTCGGCACTGGTTTCGATAATATGCTTTGCATGATCTGCGACTGTGTATCTTTCAAGCCTTATAACAATATTTTCACCGCTTGCGTTCTCCAACATTCTCTCGGCGTTGAGATAATCATTACATATGTAAACCTTTTTAGTCAAAGGGTCTGCTTCATTACAGTCTTTGAGCCACTCTATAAAAGTCATTACGCTTTCTCCCCTAACATAAATTATCATAATAACATTTTACCATAGCAGAAAAATCTTGTCAATCTACAATTAGCGTGTTTGTATACTTTTTTGAAACATAATATTAAAGAAAATTTATTGACAAAATCATACCGCTATGTTAAAATATACTTTGTAAAACTTGCGTGGATTTTTCCTGACAGTATGTCACTTTTCGCCACACAGCAAACAGGCTGTGCGGCTTTTTTCTGCCCACAGACAAAGGAGTGTAAAAAAATGAACAGTGATTTCATGAAAACAAGACCGATCTTCCCTCTTCTGCTTTTCAATGTGTCCCTGCCAATGGTGATATCAATGCTTGTAAACTCTCTTTACAACATCATTGACAGCTTTTTCGTGGCAAAGATAAGCGAGGACGCAATGACATCGCTTTCACTGGTGTTCCCTGTGCAGAATTTTATAAGTGCCACTGCTATCGGCTTTGGTATCGGCATCAATGCGGTCATTGCCATATATCTTGGTGCAGGCAGAAAGGAAAAAAGGCTGACATTGCCGCAACTCAGGGGCTTGCCCTTTCGGCTTTGCATGGTATTGTGCTAATGATAATATGTATACTTATAATGCCTGCATTTCTATCTATGTTCACAAGTAATAAAAACGTTATAGATCTTGGCGTGCAGTATTGCAACATTGTATTTACATTCTCTCCTGCATTAATGCTTGCCATTGCATTTGAGAAGATATTCCAGTCTGTCGGCAGAATGAAGATATCAATGTTCAGTATGCTCTGCGGCTGTATTGCAAACATAATCCTTGACCCTCTGCTTATTTTTTTGGCGTTGGATTTTTTTCCTGAGATGGGTATAAAGGGTGCTGCACTCGCCACCGGTATCGGTCAGGTGCTGACCCTTGTCATATACATAATAGCATATCTTCGCTGTGAGCTTCCTGTTAAGCTTTCCGCAAAACACAAGCGTCCTGACGGCATAATAATCGCAAAGATATACTCCATAGGCATTCCTGCAACACTTAATCTTGCACTGCCGTCACTTCTCATATCCGCCCTCAACGGCATACTTGCGGCATATTCACAAAGCTATGTGCTTGTTCTTGGAATTTACTACAAGCTCCAGACCTTTCTTTATCTACCCGCAAATGGTGTTATTCAGGGTATGCGACCAGTTATCAGTTTTAACTACGGAGCAGGCGAGAAGGAGCGTGTGAAGAAAATATACCGCATTGTTCTTTACATGACAGGTGTGATATTGGCGGCAGGAACTATCATATGCGCACTTTTCCCAGCCAAGCTCATAGGGCTTTTCACGGAAAAACGCTGACACTATCGCCATAGGCAAACAGCACTACGCCTAATTTGTATCGGCTTTGTTATCTCCGCAGTATCCGTCACCTCATCAGGTGCGCTGGAGGGGCTTGGCATGGGCATTCCGTCGCTTATGATATCTCTGTGCAGATTTATTGCGATAATACTGCCACTTGCGTTCTTCCTCTGCAAGCTCACGGGACCAACAGGCGTATGGAACGCATTCTGGATAACAGAAGTCGTCACCGCTTTGATATCTGTATTTATCTACAGATTTTCAGTTTCAAGGCAAAAAGATTTAAAATAAACACTGCCACTATTCTGTCATTACCACTTATTTCCGTTTAACAACTTGTAATTTGCAAAAAAGCGTTGACATTTTGCAAAAAAAGTGTTATAATATATCTTGCATGCCGCTGTGGTGGAATAGGCAGACACAAGGGACTTAAAATCCCTCGGGATAAAAACCCGTACCGGTTCAAGTCCGGTTAGCGGCACATAAATCATCGTAAAATCGGGCTTTTTTTTGAAGTCCGATTTTATTTTTTTGTCCGTTTATCTACCAATCAGTCACATTTATTTTATTTCTTCATGTCATCAGCCGTATTAGGGGCTTCCTACACTCTTGCTTTCCGTAGCGGGCGGCCTTTCGACAGCTCCGCCACCGAGGATATTGGCGATCGTATTAGCTGAGTCAATCTTAGAGTTGAAATCAAGTGACTCTAAAAAATCAGCGGTAGTCCCCTTGCCAAAATGGTAACACACTTTCGTATGGTTGATAAATAACGTAAATACGCCTTAAAACAGGCTTCTCTTGTCCTTGAGGGGTTCATCGAGTAGCTGTAGTAGATGTAGATCTCACGGGGCTGCACCTCGACATAGGCATCAAGCGTGATACCAGACACATCTCACGGGTAAGCTCCTGTAAGCGGTATCCGCCTTCTGTGAACTTCTTGGTGTCCACGGAATACTGCTCTTCATGATGCTTCGCCTTGCGTGCAAGAGATTCCGCTTTTGCCTTTTCCTCGTCCTCTAGTGCGAGACTGCGAATATCTTTAAGCCACGATAGCGTCCATATCCTCATTTTAATGTAATGGCTGGGACAGTATCGCTTTCCGAATTTCATGTAAAGAAGTGTAGTTGTAATTGTGGTGGATATACTTTCTCGGCTTCTTCTTACTGCCGCTTGTGGCCCTATTGTTCCACGCAAGGCGGACTTTGTTTCCGCAGTCCTGACAGTAGATCAAACCGCTGAGCCACTACTGTTACGCTTGCCCTGCGACACCGATTGCTCCATCTCACGCACCCTGTCCCAAAGCTCCTGAGAAACAATAGCTTCGTGCGTATTCTTCACAACGATCATCATGTCTTCATCGTCATTTTTGATGACCTTGTGATTTTGTAGCTGACAGTTCTTGTGCGGAGCTGAACAAGATGTCCGAGGTAGGTGTAATTGTGAAGTATCTGCTTGACTGTTTCACGGCTCCACATATGCCTTGTACGGCGAGGATTAGGTTTGCCAAGCTTTTGCGTAGGTCCTGATAAAGAA